>Ga0209192_10003330_pt1 | contig 10885 bp, 12 predicted proteins | sample ArcticOcean_MG_C_11_FD_187433 | JGI IMG/M metagenome (GOLD analysis project Ga0209192, IMG submission 187433) | Marine microbial communities from western Arctic Ocean - ArcticOcean_MG_CB2_154 (SPAdes) (version 2) | ecosystem: Environmental > Aquatic > Marine > Oceanic | place: Arctic Ocean... | reverse complement strand
GGTCAGAATAAAAAGCTACGACTTTAAGTTTATTTTTATTAGTTATATTATTGAGTCCTATATTAAGCGTTTTGACTTTAGCAGACTCCATAAATCCTTGAAAGTCTCTTCTGAGAAAGTTCCATGGCGAAGATCCAGCCCAGACACTTTTAAAGAAGCGGTCAATATCGGGGGATAGGTATCCATGATTTATATTTGAGAATATACTAAGTTTTTCGTTGACAGCATAATTCACACCTAAATCATAAGCAGCTAATGTCTCACGTGTTTTGGAGATGGCGGCAATGTCTACGTGCCTATAATTCACTTGTTCACGTCTGAAACCAGCTGAGAATAAAAATTTATCTGACAATCCTTTTACTTGAAAAACAGAGTCTATGAATGCAGAAATATTTTGCTTGGAAGTCTTCCCAGGGTACTTATCAACAGATTTTCTTTCCCCATCAAAATATTGTAGCCCACCAGTAAGGTTGTAACCTTCTCCCTTGTAGTCTCCTGTGAGATTACTTCCAAAGTAGCCTTTAGTGTATTTATCTCCCCCAGCATTTAAGGCATTATATAATTTGTCTTCGTAATACACATTAGCATTAAGATCTAATTTTTCATTATATTTATGATCAATACCTGCACTATACCTATCATTGTCAATGTCATAATTATTGTAAGCATTGCCACTATTTTGTCTAGGATCATCATGAAATTCAGCATGTGTCATCTGCCCAACTACATGTTGACCAATTCTTGAGCTTGATACCCCAAAGTTTAATTTAGTGTCATCTGATGCATCAATATTTAACTTAGCAGTTTGGGTTTTATTCCTAAACTTATCTTTATTACCATTCGTATCTTTTGCAGCAATTCCTTCACTTTTGTCGTCAATTGCACTTAATGATAGTTGAAATTTTTCATGAGAAAATCCAGCTTTCGCGATCTTCTTTATCAATCCTCCACTACCAATGGACGACTCTAAACTAAAGCCATTGTAGCCTTTGGTATAAATATTTATCACTCCTGCCATAGCACCATCACCATAACGAACTGACCCAGTCCCTTTGACAATTTCAATCCTTTCAATACTATTAATATCTATTTGACCTATAAGTGGCGCACTCAAATCGATATTATTCATTCGCTGTCCATCTAAAGTCATAACTATATTTTGATGGGCATCTTCACCATAGCCCCGCATACCAAAACTAGCTTTTGCTCTGTCTCCATAATTTGGAGTGATATTTAATGATGAATTTTGAGAAAGATAACCTTGGACTGAAGAACTACCGGAAGCCTTAATATCTTTAGCGGTATGAATTTCTATGGAGTAAGGCGATGTACTTTCTTTGCTATCATATTGATAGTTTCTTACAATAATTTCTTCTGTTTCAACATTTTTTTCAGCAATGGCTGAATTTACCAGGAGTGGTAAAAGAAGAAGTAGCTTTTTAGTTATCATTTTTTTTCCTAAATTATTCATGCTTCCCCGCATGGTTTATGACGCAACAATAGATAGGAAAATTTAGATATTAAAAATTTAGATTGGAATGATTTAAATTAAAAATAACAAAATTGCTTCCCCGCAATTTCTTGTTACGATTGAAACTAGGCCGGTCTCCGGACTCATAAGACTAAATCTGCTGTCTTCCCAGGTTTCCCCAGTGACTTTACGATGCAAACTCTTCCTTACTTACCGTTGCGGGGGCAGTGTAAGATTTTCACTTAACTTCCCGTTTAAATGACAGTTTTAATTAAACTGTTATCACCTAAAATCAACAAATGGATGCTACTTTATTAGAATTAAAATATCAAGCATTAGAAAAATAGAATCAAAAACCAGGTAAGAAGCGCGTTTGTGATGGCTAAAAGAATAGCAATACTTCCTATATATTTAATTTTTTGTGATAGGTACTGATTATTAAACAATATTCTATCTGCACAAGACCCTATTGAATAATTTAGAATTTCACTTATCGGTATAAGAATTATACTTAAAACTAATAATGTTTTTTGCATGCCAGTTTCTCCAATTAGAAATCCAACTAGAACTAGACTAAGAGAGAGAAGAAATTCCTGTCGAAAATCTTTCTCATTTTCGAATGTATTTTTTAATATTCTTGTTAAACAATAAAAAATATTAATAAACTTACCAAGACTTATTTTTTTTCTAAAAAAACTTTTCAAGAAATTTACCCCATAAAATTTAGGAAATTATAACAAATAAATAAGTATGAGCAGTTACCTTTCTTGTATCATGGTATTTAACAACACAAGAGGTAATAACCAATGGCAAGAATTGTAAAGTGTGCGAAATTAAAAAAAGATGCAGAAGGGTTAGATTATCCTCCATACCCTGGACCTTTAGGCCTGAAAATTTTTGAAAACGTCTCAAAGGAAGCTTGGTCTGGTTGGCTTGAGCATCAAACTATGCTTTTAAATGAGAAGCGTTTAAGCCTAGTTGACCCTCAGGCAAGAAAATATCTAACAGAGCAAACGGAGGCTTACTTTTTTGGTGATGGGGCAGATAAAGCTGAGGGTTATGTGCCACCCAAAAGTTAAAGCTAAGAAAGTTCTTTTTTAATTTCTTTAAGTGACGAGTGTCTTACATCCTTACCTTTAACTGTATAAATAACACTTTGTGAGATATTGACTGCATGATCTCCAATTCTTTCAAGTGATTTTGCAATAAACATACTTTCAAGGGACATAGAGATAGTTCTTGGGTCTTCAAGCATAAATGTTAGCAACTGTCGCATACAAGACCGATAATCATCATCAACTTGTTTGTCTTTTTCGAGGATGTCGATAGTGTCGCTTAAGTCTAATCTTGCAAAAGAATTCAATGCTGTTTTAATCATGCCTTGAACAGCTTTTGCCATTCCTTTAATTTCACTGAATCGTGGCTTACTCATACGATTGTCTTCAAAAATTCTAGTGGTTGACCTTGCTATTTTTGCAGCTTCATCACCCATTCGCTCAAGATCAGTAATAATTTTAAGCATCATCATTATATTTCTTAAATCCCCAGCAGCAGGCGATCTTTTTGCTATTAAGAGTGAAGTTTCTTCATCAATAGCCATTTCTAAATCATTGATTTGGACGTCCCTTTTCATAACAGCTTCAGCTAATTTAATGTCTGTGTTTAAAAGAGATTTCACCGCATTAGCTGTTTGCTCTTCCACTAAAGTGCCCATTTCTAATACTTTTGCACGTATTGCTTCTAAGTCTGAGTCGAATTGTTTATAAATATGCTCTGAAGCCATATTTTCTTTACCTAAATTGATTAATATAATCCTATATTATGACAAATTTAAGGCAATTACGCACCTTTCTTTATTGTTTTAACCCCTTCGCTAGTTGCGAGAAGTAAAATATTGGCAGGACGAACAGCAAATAACCCGTTAGTAACTACCCCAACAATTTGATTAATTTTTATTTCCAGCTCAATTGGATCAGAAATTTTAAGTTCATGAACATCTAATATTAGATTTCCATTATCCGTCGTAAAGTCTCTCAGTCTTGGCTGACCACCAAGCTTTGTTAGCTCTCGTGCAACATAACTTTTTGCCGTTGGTAAAACCTCAATAGGTAATGGAAATTTTCCCAAAACAGGGACAAATTTACTTTCATCACATATACAGATAAATGCTTTTGCATTAGCAGCAACAATTTTTTCTCTGGTTAAAGCCCCACCACCGCCTTTTAACATGTGCATATGTTCTGTTATTTCATCCGCACCATCGACATAAATATCCATCCCATTGATATCATTCAAATTAAAAACTTCAATACCATGAGCCTTAAGTTTGTCTGCAGTAGCCTCACTACTTGCGACAGCGCCATCTATTTTATGTTTGATTTGAGCTAGGGCATCAATAAAATAATTTGCTGTTGATCCAGTTCCAACACCAATAATGCCAGATTTTACGTAATCTATTGCAGCATTCGCCACTTGTTTTTTTAGTTCATCTTGAGATAGTTGCATTTTCATTTTTTTAACCTTTTATTTTTCTATAATTAAACATAGATTAAGTTATTATTAACCAAAACTTAATCGAATTTAACTCTAAATTAGCCTACTTAAAGTATCATGTAGTTATCATACACGGCACTTTGTTGCTTGAAAATAATCTACTTATGAAAAATGAATATAAAAAAAGAATTGATAATGCTAATGTTTATGAAGCGGCAATAAGAACACCACTAGATAAACAAATAAATTTATCAAAAAGATTTAATAATAATATTTTATTAAAGCGAGAGGATCTACAGCCAGTTTTTTCTTTTAAGATACGTGGCGCTTATAATAAAATGAAAAACCTAAGTGATGAGAATCTTAAAAATGGAGTTATTGCTTGTTCGGCAGGAAATCATGCTCAGGGCGTCGCGTTAGCAGCAAAAATTTTAGAATGTAACGCAACAATCGTCATGCCTAAAACAACTCCATTTATAAAAATAAATGCTGTTGAATCACATGGAGCCAAAGTAATTTTACATGGAGAAACCCTTCATGAGTGCTTTGATCATGCTTTAGGTATTCAAAAAAAACAAGGGTCTATATTTGTTCATCCATTCGATGATCCAGAAGTAATAGCCGGTCAAGGCACGATAGCAAAAGAAATTTTAGAAGATTATTCTCGTCCAATTGATGCTATTTTTTGCTGCGTAGGGGGTGGTGGTTTAATCTCAGGAATAGCCGCTTATATAAAAGCCGTAAAACCTGAAATAAAAATAATCGGAGTTGAAGCTGAGGGTGCGGATGCGATGACACAATCACTCAAAGTAAATAAGAGAGTTACTTTAGAGAAGATTAGTATGTTTGCAGAAGGGGCTGCATTAAAGCAAGTAGGAGAGCTCCCTTTTAAAATTTGTCAGCAATATGTTGATGAAATGATTGTTGTTACTAAAGATGAAATATGTGCGGCAATAAAAGACGTATTTGAAGATACGAGAACCATTTTAGAACCTGCTGGAGCATTAGCAGTGGCAGGTATAAAGTCATATATTAAAAAGAATAATGTTGAAACAAAAACTTTTGTTGCAACTGCTTCTGGGGCAAATATGAATTTTGATCGACTTGGGTTTGTTTCTGAAAGAGCAGAAATTGGTGAAGAAAGAGAAGCAATTTTCGCTGTTAAGATACCTGAGAAGCCTGGAGCTTTTAAAACCTTTTGCAGCCTGATTGGTGAAAATAATATTACTGAGTTTAATTATAGGTATTCAAGTGAAAATAGTGCAAATATTTTTGTTGGTATTAGCGTAAAAAACTTTGATGAAGCTAAATCAATATTTGAAGTTTTAAAAAGAGCCTCTCTCGAGCCAATAGATTTAACTCATAATACAATGGCAAAGCTTCATCTGAGACATTTAGTTGGAGGGCATGCTCCAGAGGCAAATAATGAAGTTATTTATAGGTTCCAGTTTCCTGAAAAGCCCGGAGCACTTTTAAATTTTCTAGAAAAAATGGGTCATTGGAATATTAGTTTATTTCATTATCGGAACCATGGTTCCGATATTGGAAGAGTTTTAGTTGGCATGCAAGTTGACGAAGAAAGTAAAGAGGAATCCAAAGAATTTTTAAAGAACCTTGGGTATACCTATGTCAATGAGACTAATAATGAAGCTTATAAAATATTTCTTGGCAAAAATCACCAAAATAGTTAGTCAGTTACTAGCTTAATGTATTAAAATCTAAGAATTATAAATACTTACATAAGGATATAAAATGCACTTATTAAAAATAACATTGTTGACACTTTTTTTATTTGGATGTGGCGAATCAGATAAAGGCAAAGCTTATGTTACATCTCAAAAGGGTGGCGTTTCAGTACTTGACTTAAATTCAATGGAAATAATTGAGGAAATTAATGTGGGGGCAGAATTCCCAAGGGGAATTGGTATTACTGATGATGGAAAATTTCTAATCACAGCAAATAAAGCTGATGCTAATTTATCCATCATTAATTTAAAAACTAAGGAAGTTAAAAATATAGATGTAGGAATTAATCCAGAGTTCGTTAGAGTAAACAAAGGGCAAGTATTTGTATCGACAGAACCATCATCAAAGGGTAAGCCGCCTGAAAAAGGTGAAATACGCCATGAGGAAGAGGAAGATGATGAAGACAAAATCCCCGCTAAAGTTGCTATAGTTGATCTTGTAAAAGGCGAAAAAGTTAGAGAAATAACTGCTGGCCCAGAAACTGAGGGAATTGAGTTTAGTAAGGATGGTAAGCAAATTATAGTGACTAATGAGGCAGATAATTCTATTACAATCCATGACTATGAATCTGGTGCTCTATTAAAAACTTTTTCAACAGAGCCTTACGGACTAAGACCAAGAGGTATAAAAGTTTCTCCTGATGGTAACTTTTATGTAGCAACGCTAGAATTTAGTAGTAATTTTATAGTGTTAGATAAAGAATTTAATCACGTTAAAACTGTAAAAACAGGAAAATCGCCTTATGGAATAAGTTTTAATTCTAAAGGGGATAAGTTATATGTAGCTGCTGGAAGAGCCAAGACTTTAGAAGTCTTTGATGGTAAAGATTTTACAAAAATCAATGAGCTGAACACCGAAGGGAAAAGATGTTGGCATTTTACTTTCACACCAGATAATAAAAATTTGATGCTGGCCTGTGGAAGGTCAGATGAGGTTTTATTGATTGATGCAGAAACCTTAAGCATTAAAAAACGTATTCCAGTGGCTGGTATTCCTTGGGGAATCATTACTTATCCCAAAGCAATAGGTAGCTTAGACGAGGCAAAATAAATTACTGTTATTAAATTGTATTAATTAACGACCATTCATCTTGAGTAACCGGGGTAATTGATAATCGATTACCCCTTCTAAGAATCATCATATCTTTTAATTTTGCTTTGCTCCTTAAACTTTTTAATTCAATCAAAGGTAATTTTTTGACTAAGGTAACATCTACGTTGAGCCACCTTGGATTTTCAGGTGTAGATTTTGGATCATAATATTTATTGTCTTCTAAGAATTGAAGTGGGTCAGGGTAAGCAAGTTTTGTAATTTCCATTATTCCTACAATCCCTGGAGTTTTACAGTTTGATTGGTAAAAAAAAGCCTGATCACCTAATGACATGTCGTCTCTCATAAAATTTCTAGCTTGATAATTCCTTATACCTTTTGTAGGAATCCAGTCGACTGTTTGCGTCGGTGTATTTTCCAATTCTTCAATTGTAAAAACAGATGGTTCAGATTTCATTAGCCAGTAGCGCATATAAAAGTATTCCTTAATTGATATATTATTGTTATGTTAATAGAAGTTTAATACAAGAGAGATTTATGGAAAAGAAAAATGTATTAGGTACTACCTTACAATTATGTAGCTTAGAACCTTTAACTGGCTACTTTAGAAATGGCGAATGCGATCATTGTCAATCAGACACTGGCAATCACACTATTTGTGCTGAGGTAAATGAGGAGTTTTTAGTATTTTCAAAAGCACAAGGAAATGATCTGAGCACGCCACGTCCAGAGTATAATTTTTTAGGACTAGAGGCTGGTGATAGATGGTGTCTTTGCGCAAATCGATGGCTAGAGGCAGCTGAGGCTGGTTGTGCGCCACCCGTAGTTTTAGAATCTACTCACGAAAAAGCATTAGAGATTGTTACTTTAAGCGACTTGAAATACCATAGCTTAAGATAAGTTTGTTTAGATGTTGCCTAGACCAGCATCCAGAACCAAGGGTTCAAGTGGTAATAATTTAAGAAGTTTTAGGTTTGCTCGCCAAGAGCCCTTAAAAGGTTACCCAATCGTGAGCAATCACACCACATTCTGATTAATTAAAACCGATGCTATAGACTAGTTCAAAGAATAATTAGCCTAAGCAACATCTAAACAAACTTTTTAGTTAGTTATTTTGTAATGCTTTATCAATTAATAAATTAAAGTTTGTAATTTTATTTTGGTAGTCAAGAGTATGTAAATCCTTGCTATCACCTTTGTTTAGAAACTCATGAGTAATATCTAAAGCAGCTTTAATAATAGTTTTATCTACACCGATTGCTGAACCAGATTGTTGGATTTCATCTACTTTATGCTTCAAATAACTAATTGATTTTTGTAGGTTTTCTTCCTCATTTTCTGGGCAAGAGATAGTGAAGTCCCTTCCTAAAATATTTACTTCGATTTGTTTTGTCATATTTTAACCAGGTAACTGCGCTATTAAGTTTTCAATTTTTAACGTTGCTTCATTCATCTTAGCTTTTAAGGTTTGAATTTCTTCCTTTGCTAGAAGAAGATTGGGTTTTAGCCCCTCATTTTCTCTTTTTAATGCTTCCACTGTTTCAATAAGTTGAGTGAGTTTGTTCTCTAATAAATTTAGTTCATCTAACATCCATTAACTATAATTTAAATTCTCCCTAGCATCAATAACAATTTAAATTCTTTATTATTTTTTCTTTGCTCGCGGATGAGCTTTATCATATATCTTTGATAGATGTTGAAAATCGAGATGTGTGTAAATCTGAGTCGTGCTAATATTTGAATGACCTAGTAACTCCTGAACTGCTCTCAAATCCTGACTTGATTGGAGTAAATGTGATGCAAAGCTGTGTCTGAGTAAGTGAGGGTGAATATTTTCAGGCACACCTTGTTTGATTGCCCAAAATTTTAATCTGTATTGAATTGCTCTAGAAGTTAGCTTTTTCCCAGCCTTACTTAAAAAAAGTATTTGATTCTCCGACTTTAGGGCACTAATATTTTTTCTTATCTCTAGCCATTTTTTTGTTGCTTTTGAAGCAAATGAGCCAAATGGTATCACTCTCTCTTTTTGGCCTTTACCCATAACGGTAATTGTTCCACTATCAAAATCAAGATTACCTATGTTGAGGTTTACAAGTTCAGATAGTCGAAGTCCAGACGAATAAAATAATTCTAAAATGGCATGATCACGAATCCCTAAAAAGGAACTATCTCTAATATCAACGAGTTTTATTGTTTGATCTACTGATAGCGTCTGAGGAAGCAATTTTTTACTCTTAGGCGCTTTAATTCCGAGCGTAGGGTTTTTCTTAAATCCATATTTATGGATGAGAAAATTAAATAACCCCCTCCATGAAGAAATCATTCTTGATAATGATTTTCCACCCAGCCCCTTTGAATGAAGTGTGGCAATATTCTTTCTAATATTTTCGATTGAATATCCATCTAATGCTTCATTCTCATTGAGCTTTAATAGTGTATTAATATCACGAAGATAGTTTTTAACCGATGAAGGGCTCAATCTTTTTTCAAAGCTTATAAATTTTTTATATTCCTCAATTAATTCAGAATTATTCATATTTTTTGAATGAGTCTAAATCAAATTCACCTTCATATACAATTTCTGCTGGGCCCGACATGATTATCGAGTTTGATCCGTCCCAATCAATTATTAGACTGCCACCGTCCATGTGAACTGTTACAGGAGTCTTTACTAATTTTTCTTGGATAGCTGTTGCAGTAGCTGCACATGCCCCAGAACCACAAGCAAGAGTCAGTCCGCTTCCCCTCTCTAAAACTTTAAGCCTTAAATTATTTTCATCAATTATTTTCATCAAGCCTACATTGACTCCTTGGGGAAAAAGCACCTTATCGGCTTGTATTTCTTTTGCATAATTGATTGCATCATCCCATTTATCATCCATGCCGAGTGGGTGAAGAACTGCATGTGGGTTCCCAATAGAAATAAATGTAAATAATTTACTGATTACCTTTTCAAAAAAAGGCTTTCCCATATCTACAGAGATTAAATCTTTATTTTTTTTTGATAGTACAATTAAGCCTGATTTTGTTTCAACAGTAATTTGTGTATTTGTTGAAAGGTTTTTTTCTTTAATGTAATGATAGAAGCATCTTGCACCGTTTCCACATTGCTCTACTTCACCACCATCTGAATTAAAGATACGATATTTAAATTCTGCTTTTGGATTAGAGCTTGCTTCTATCATTAAGAGTTGATCAAACCCGATGCCAAATTGACGATGTGCTAGTAAACTTATTTCCCTAGTATTTAAATTACATTGGTTTTTTAGTTGGTTTATAACAATAAAGTCATTGCCTATACCATGCATTTTTGTAAATCTAATTTTCATTTAAATCTATTTTTTCTTTAGGTTATTTGCTATTCTATCGTGTTAATAATATTAATATACAAGGTTATGCATGAAAAATTATTTATTTACTTCTGAATCTGTCTCAGAAGGACATCCAGATAAGGTATCAGATTTAATTTCTGATACAGTCTTGGATGCAATTTTAGAGGAAGACCCAAACGCAAGAGTGGCTGCAGAAACATTAACCAATACGAACTTAGTGGTCCTTGCGGGGGAAATTACAACAACTGCAAAAATAGATTACGAGCAAATAGCAAGAGATACACTGAAGTCAATTGGGTATGATAATAGTGAATATGGAATTGATTATAAAACATGTGAAGTCCTTGTTAAATATGATACTCAATCGCCAGATATTGCGCAGGGTGTTGATGGGGCTATGGATGACCCATTAGATCAAGGAGCTGGTGATCAGGGATTAATGTTTGGTTATGCTTGTGATGAAACAAAGGAATTAATGCCTTTGCCAATTCATTTGTCACACAGGCTTGTAGAGCGTCAGGCAATGGTTAGAAAAAATAGGAAACTTCCATGGTTACGCCCAGATGCTAAATCTCAGGTAACAGTTGAATATAATGATAATGTTCCTACCAGAGTCGATACAGTTGTTTTGTCGACACAACATTCGCCTGATATTAGTCTTGAGGATATTCGTGAAGCAGTTATAGAGGAAATTATTAATCCCATTATCCCAAAGGAACTTAATAAAGGGGATATTAAGTTTTTAATTAACCCAACTGGTAGATTTGTAATTGGAGGCCCACAAGGAGATTGT
>Ga0209192_10003327_pt1 | contig 10895 bp, 9 predicted proteins | sample ArcticOcean_MG_C_11_FD_187433 | JGI IMG/M metagenome (GOLD analysis project Ga0209192, IMG submission 187433) | Marine microbial communities from western Arctic Ocean - ArcticOcean_MG_CB2_154 (SPAdes) (version 2) | ecosystem: Environmental > Aquatic > Marine > Oceanic | place: Arctic Ocean... | reverse complement strand
ATTGATGTCCAGAAGCTCACGCACGGGTCGGTTTCCGCCTTTATATGACAAATTGTAAAGATCGATTAACAGCAAGCACGGTCTCTGGCCCAACTTGGGTGTGGTCTGGTAATGACTGTACATCTTCTCGATGTCTTTATTAATGAACTGATCCCAGATTGGCATTAACTTTATCCTTACGTTTTTAACAGCATATCTTTCTTGTTGGCGCTGTCAGTTGATTAGCCAGATTGTTTTGTTTTCTGGGCTACTCCTTTCGGGTACTAGGCTAGTGATGATGATCGGGGTGTCCGTGCTCATGCCCGTGCCCATGCTGATGATCAGAGGAATTGGTTGATTTTTGTTCGATGTTTCGCCCAAGGCTGAATCCTTCAAGAAATTTTGAAAGACCGATCCTTTGAAGTGTTCCGTCGTCAAGGAGTAGTCCTGTAAGTAAGCCCGAAGCGAGCGCGTACACTTGTGCGATTTGCGCTATATTTTCCGGCTGGTCATTATCCGGATGATGCATGGTCAGAGATTTGGTCATGGTAAGTACGTGAGCCAGTAGCTCCCGATTACTTTGACTGGCATTCATCTGTGCCATTTCGGAGGCCCAGGTTTTGCTGGCGGGTATGCTGGGTGTGCCGGTTGTTCGCATTGTTTCCGCTAGAAGCGATTCCACCGAGACGGGCCCGTTGTATTCATCGAGGTCACCACACATTTGAATTATCCTTTGTTGTTAATTTTGATGGTTGAGTTTACTCGCTCGAGCCATGTCGAGCATTCTTTGTGCAAACGCGTATTCATTGTTGTACCAGGCACTAAGGAACAAAGTCATATTGCCGATCATCCGAATGGACGTAGCATCGACGACACAAGATCTTGGGTCTGTAAGGTAGTCACTGCTTACAAGCGGCTCTTGATCAATACCCAAAATGGATGTTGCAGTTGCCGAATCTGAAAGAGCTCCGATGACAATTTCTTCTGATGCTGGGTGTTTTAATTCCAGTGATAGGGTCACGTAGCTCGTGTGTGGTACCGGAGCGCGTACTGTTCTTCCTATAAATTTATCCTCCAAATGAGGGAACATTGTATAGATGAGGCCGGGTTGATCATGAGCGATAGGAATAAGATTTTGACTAGATGAGCGAGACCATCGCAAATTTTTGCCAGGACGATCAAGACTTGGCTGGGTATTGGTGATGCTGTGGACGGATAAAAAAGTGCCTTGTGTGATCTGAAATGTGTCGTCTAAGCACTTTAAAAGTGGAATTAGGCAGTTATTGAGGCACCCGGGATTAATTAATAGCCGGGACCTCTGCTTTAGAATCTGGGAGTCGTTGACGCCGTAGATCCATGTATTTACTTCTTTGATCGTTTTTAATTGATCATTATTTTGAGAGAATATAATAGTTTGGTTGAACCAGTCGTCGCGGTTCTCGATTATCTCTTCGACAATCTTGTCACACCCTGAACATTCTAAAATGATGTCAGGATTGCATTCCTCGACTGCGTCACTTAATTTCGTGAAGAGTGGAATTTCTTGTTCGTTAGCAGCGACATAAAGGGTGCCTGATTTCCCTGTAACAGGTGCTGTTAAACGGCCGTAAGTCGAATCATTGTTGATTAAATAAGAAAATAATTCTGCGTTGGCCTCGACCTCGACCGCACCAACGAGTGTTGCATTTTGATGAGGATTTTCGATCAGGTCCCTCGCTACAAGCCGCCCGATGCGCCCCAGTCCGACAATCAATATCTTGCATTTTGATTCTTTCATGGGCGAGCCGTAGTCAGATGATCATGCCGCTAAACTAATTCGTTTTTGGACAAGGATAAAGGGTAATAGCACTATGAGTGTATCAAACGGGTGGATTGAAGGACTGGAAGATGGTGCAGATGTATGTCGATAGGCTGGCCGATGAGCTGACGAAATCTTTGGACAAGTCTCCGAATTCGGGAGGTCTGATGAGCGAAGAGGGCACAGCGTTAGTGACAAAATTTGTTCAGGAACCCGGGGTTCGAGAGTGGTTGAATGGATTGGATGTTCTACAAAAAGTGAGGTTATGGGGAGCGGGAAAAGATGGACTGCAAATTCTTCTTCATGGGGCTGAGACTGCAAAAAAAGGAGGTCCTCATGATCACGGTTCATCCTGGGCTCTGTATTATCAAGTAACCGGAATTACTGTGATGACGACTTATCGTCGAATGACAGGACTTGATGGGGAGCCGGGTGAGGCTGATTTAGAAGTATCTGGCGTTCAGGAATTAACTCCTGGAAATGCGATGTATTTTGGTCCGAATGTTATTCATTCAACGGAACATCCAAGCCCTCCGGCTCGCTGGATTCGATTGACAGGTGTCGATTTAGACCACGCGACCCGGCTTCGTTTTAGTCTGGAGCGCAAGGAAGCGGTCCTTGATTGAAAATCAAATATTAAGTTTAAAAAGGAGTGTCAGAATGAAGAGTTGTGTTGTGGGTATCGGAGCTATGGGCGTTGAAATGGCTCTGCATATCAAAAATAAAGGGCAGGATGTAATTGGTATTGATGTCAACTTAGAACAGGTCGAGTCAGCTAAAAAACGCGGATTACCATCTACTTTAGATCTCATTTCTGAAGTGCCGAATCGTGATGTATTTATCGTGATCGTGGCAACCGATGTTCAGTCTGCATCTGTAGTGGGTCAGATTTTGGACAATAATCCAAAGCCGGGGTCTGCTATCGTGATCGCGGGAACGAATCATCCTGATACAATGAAGTCATTGTCAGATAAATGCGTTGCCAAGCAGATACGATTGGTCGATGCCCCTGTAGTGTTTGGGATGCAAGGTGCCCGGGACGGTAATCTTGCCAGTCTTTGTGGCGGAACTGCAGAAGACGTAGAATATGTCACGCCAGTATTGATGTGCTACAGCCGAGCAGTTCATCACGTGGGTGCAGTCGGCACCGGTCAGCTTGCAAAGACGTGTAATAATATGATGCATTGGGCAGCTTGTTGCGCAAACTTTGAAGTCTTGGCGTTGGCTAAGCGGTATGGTGTTGATGCGCAGCGGATGAGGGAAATTTTGTTGCAGTGTCCTGCAAAAAATACGACGCTTGAGCGTTGGGACAACACGCGTTTCACCTGGCAAGAAAAGGACATGGACGTTGCAATGGACCTTGCTCAAACTGCATCGCTTCCTCTACCTCTGTTTGGCACCATCGATCAGTTAGTTAAAATGTTTAAAGCCGATGATGTAAGCGCGCTATTATATGGAGAGAAAGCTCATTATTTGGGCGTTGAAATTTCTCCCTTGAATAATGATGATTAATTTTAACCATAGATAAACCGGAGTTACCGTTGGATATAAAAAGCCTCAGGCTTTTCCTTGGCATTATTAAGCACCGAAGTATTACAAAAGCGTCCAGGCATCTGTACATCGCTCAGCCCGCTCTTGGGCTTTATCTTCGTCGGTTAGAAGATGAGTTAGGCGTCGAGTTAGTCACGCGGCATGCGAGGGGAGTCACACCAACAGCCGCTGGTCTTAAGTTGGCTGAGCATGCGGAACGATTGCTGAATCAGATGTATTACATCAAGAATGAGTTGCAAAATCTGCGTGATACACCGTCCGGCCCTGCGCTGGTCGGTTTGACTCATGGTACGGGCCAACTAATGGCGGCCAGCTTAGTAAAGCGGATCGCGATTGAGCACCCTGATATTGGGATCTGTCTGCGGGATTCGATCAGTGAATCCCTAGCGAAGATGTTAAATGATGGCCGCTTAGATCTCGCTCTCTGCTATGTGCCATCTGATGATCAGGACCTGCGTTTTAAGGCGATTGCTACCGAGTCCTTGTATCTGGTTTACTGGAAAAATGCGGTTTCAGAGGCTGTTCCAGATGTCATTGAATTCAAGGACTTGGTCAATTATCCATTGATTCTTCCCACGGTTAAATTTGAGTACCGTAGGCTAGTAGATAAATTCGCGACTGAAATTGGAGTTGAACTAGATATTGTTCATGAAGTTGAGTCTGTGCAGCCGATTCGATATCTGATCCGAGAAGGGTTGGGCTTCTCGGTGGGTTCGATTGGTGCGGTTAAATGGGAAGTCGATGAAGGTCACGTTGGCGTTGCCAAGATTGTGAATCCCACACCCTATCGGACGCTATACCTTGCGGAAAATATGAGCCGGCCGACGTCCAGGGCAGTAGAGGTGGTCAGAGACCAGCTACTTACGCTCGTTACTGAGGTCGCCCATGAATTTCCTGAAATCCTTTCTGTTGACGGATTCGACCTTGGTGATGAAGCGGAACATGGATGACCTGACGGCCAGTATGTAAAATTGCTGGTAGACGTTTCGGGCATCCCGAAGAGTCGAAATTTATATTTCTTGGTATTGAGTAAATTTCACTACCCTAGTCTTAATATTTAGTGAGGGTATCTAGTGGTTGACTCAATTACAGAAGAAATCTTGAACGCATCGCTTGCGGGTGTGGTGAAACAAATGCAAGAGGCGCTCTTTAGGACCGGTTTTTCGACCATTATTCGCGAAAGTCATGACGCAAGTTGCGCTGTTCTCACTCCCGACGGACGCGTCGCCTCACAACACATTGTGTTACCTCTGCACTTGGGTGTCTTTCCAGTATCCGTCAGAGCAATAATTGAGGCTTATGGACCTACTGGGATAGAACCGGGCGACGCGTTCTTGATAAATCATCCGTACATCGGTGGAAGTCCACACGCCCCCGATATGTGTGTAATTGTTCCAGTCTTTATTGACCGGAATTTATCGTTTTTTGTTGCGAGTATCGCGCACAAGAGCGATATCGGCGGCCCGGTTCCGGGTAGTTGTTCCGGTAAAGCGACTGACATTTACAGTGAAGGCATGCATTTTCCAGCAATTCGGTTTGTCCAGAACGGGGTGGTCTCCGTTGAAGTCGAGTCAATTATTCGCACAAATAGTCGTACACCGGATCTGGTCATGGGGGATATTCGTGGTCAATTAGGTTGCTGCCATGTTGGCTCCGGTCGATTGCAAGAACTGTCTGCAAAGTATGGTTATCGTAAATTAGTCGATGCCATTGAACAGAGAATTGTGGCCGTTAAAAAAATCATTCACTCGGAGATTAGCTCATGGCCCGATCATGAAGCGGTTGGAGATCGATTGATGGATGATGACGGAATCATAATTGGAGTCCCAATTAAGGTTGCGGTGGTTGTAAAAAAACAGGGATCAAATCTGAGTTTCGATTTTTCTGAGACTGCTGATCAAGCAAAGGGTCCAATTAATATTCGACCATCACTAGTTAGGGCGGCTTGTGCTTATACTGTGATCGCGTCGATTGGTCGATCGATTACGGTCAACCAAGGAATTCTGGATGCGTTTGATGTGATAACGCGACCCGGCTCACTTCTAGAGCCTGAAATGCCTGCGCCGATGAATACTTACAACCCAACAGTTCATGCAGTGATTAATGCTGGCCTCGATGCGCTCGGACAAATTGCTCCTTCATCGCGCCGTGCAGATGGTTCGGATTCAAGATCACTTATCTTTGGATTTCAGCGCAAAAAGAATGCTCCAGGTTCAGCAATTTCGTACGAAATTTTCGCTGGGGGGTCTGGGGCAACTGCTGAAACTCCTGGTTTACCTGGTTGTCACGTAAATCAGACAAATGGACGGATTACGCCCATCGAAATTCTCGAGACCGAGTATCCATTGCGCATTCGCCAGTTTTCGGTACTAAAAGAGACTGGGGGCAAAGGTTCCTCTCAAGGCGGTGATGCCTTTCGGCGTGAATACGAATCATTGACCAACGGCACTCAATTTTCAATTCGGTCATCACGCCACCAGATTGCCCCGAGAGGAGTGAGTGGTGGTGAGGATGGCCGTCCTGGCCAGGCTATTTTGAATCCTGGTTCGGAGCAACGAGAATTAGCGTCGCGAGAGATTAATATCCCACTCGATGCGGGTGACATCGTCCGGCTTGATACACCAAGCGGCGGCGGGTGTGGTCAAGTTTTTAATATGCAACAAAAGACAGCTGAAGCTTAGTTAAGGAGTATTCGTATGTTGGCAAAGGTCCAGATCGCTGTCGATACAGGCGGCACGTTTTCAGACTTTACCTATTTTGACGTTGCGGGTGATCTTCACTCGTTCAAGGTTCCCTCGACCCCTGAATCACCAGAAAAAGCGGTGATTAATGGGTTGAGAAAAATTATTGAGTCTGGAGTGGTAGCAGACGATGTAGAGATCTTTATTCATGGAACTACGGTGGGAACAAATACGCTCTTACAGGAGCATGGCGGACGAACAGCACTCCTGATCACCGAGGGTTTTGATGCTGTTTACGAAGTTCAAGAGCAAGCAAGGCCGTATGGAAGTGAAATTTTTAATCTGAAATATCAGCGCCCAAAATTGCTTGTTGATAGATCTGATGTTGTCGAGATCCCTGAACGCATAGGATCTCAGGGCGAAGTAGTGCGCGGTCTCGATTTAGCAGAGGCGAGAAAACGTATTGAAGCCCTAAAGGGACAAGATATTGAGGCAATCGCTATTTGCTTTCTTTTTTCCTTTATTAATTCCGATCATGAAAAGGCTGTGCAAGCCATTGTTGAGGAAGTGCTTCCCGGAATCCCAGTGACTTTATCGAGTGGAATTTGCCCATTTATTCGTGAGTACTATCGATTGTCTACGACCGTTATTAATGCATATCTAACGCCTAAGATGGATCGTTATTTGTCGGGTCTAGATAATGAGATGAGTGGCCTCGGAATTAAGACGAACAAGCGATATGTAATGCAGTCGAATGGCGGTGTTGCCTCTATTTCGAATACTGCGCGGCGGCCTGTATCGACTCTGATGTCGGGGCTGGCTGGTGGCGTCATGGCTTCCTTGAAAATCCTGGAGCAGGCTGGAATTTCTTCAGGTATCTCCTTTGACATGGGTGGAACCAGTTGTGATGTGGCGGTTTCTGAGGGCCGGTCGGCTGAAATTCGTGACCGCTTTGAAATTGATGGTCGTCACATTTGTCTTCCATCAGTCCAGGTAGAAACTCTGTCGGCTGGCGGTGGAACGTTGGCTTGGGTTGATGACTTATCACAGCTTCATGTTGGACCCGAGAGCGCTGGAGCTGTGCCCGGTCCGGTCGCATATGGTCGTGGTGGTGATACCCCAACCGTAACAGATTGTAATGTTGCGTTAGGTTATCTTGGTAATCGTGCTGAGGTTGCTGAACACCTGACGCTAGATGTTAGTGCGGCAAAAGCCGCCATTTCTGAGAAGTTAGCGATTCCCTTAGATTTAGATGAGGCCACAGCAGCTCTCGGCGTTCTTAAAGTAATTGATATTAAAATGAGTGAGGCAATTCGAGCACTTGCGACTAGTAAGGGATTGGATTTACGTGATTTTACTTTGGTCTCTTTTGGGGGTGCTGGACCTCTTCACTCGTCAAGGATTATGCGTGAATTAAATCTGAAACAAGTATTGGTCCCGGCCATGCCTGGGGTGACGTCTGCGCTTGGGCTTCTTGAGGCTGATGTAAGGCATGAATTTATCCGAACCAGGCCAAACGCATTAAATGATTTGCAGCCGTCTGACTTTTCCCAGACTCTTGGGAAGTTGAGAGCTGAGGCCATTGCTCAGCTCTCTGTGGATGGGTTCTCGGAAGAACAGATGCGGATGGAGATGCAACTGGATCTTCGGTATCAAGGCCAAGGCTATGAGCTTTCGGTGGATGTTGAAATGGACACCATTGATGTTGCACATATACGGAAGCAGTTTGATGCCATTCATGCCAAAAAGTTTGGCCATGCTGCCCTCACGCAACCGGTAGAGTTGATGGCTTATCGAGTGATTGGGATAGGTGTTACTGAACGTAAAAATTCAGCCTTTAATAAAGGACCGCTCAATTCATCAGAAGCATCGCAAGCAATTATTCGTGAAGCAGTATTTGATGTGGATGGTGTTCCAACCAAATTTGAACTGCCCGTTTGGCAACGAACTGATTTGAGTCAAGGAAGTAATCACGATGGTCCATTGGTCATTGAACAGGCTGATACAACGACGTTGATCGTCCCGGGACAGTATGTCTTCATTGACGATTTTGGAAACCTTATCGTTCGCGAAACCGATTAAAAAAGAAAATAATTAGAAAGGAGTACCGTCATGTCTATAGAAACAACTGCATTGTCGGGAGCACTTGGGGTTCGGATTTCGGGTGTTGACCTGAGTCAGCCCATGGATCATAAAACCGCGCAAGAGGTTTATGCGGCCTTTGTGCAGCACAAAGTGATCGCATTCTCGAATCAGTCGATATCATCGGCTGAACTGATCCAGTTTTCTAAATCATTTGGACCACTTGATATACACAGTAACAGCGACTATCTGCTCGATGGATTTCCTGAAATACTCATTCTGTCTAATGATCTAAAGGATGGGCAGCCAATTGGCGTTGTCGATGCTGGTGTTGAGTGGCATTCAGATTTGTCATGGCAGTTGGATCCGCCGTTAGGATCTATCCTGCACTGTTTAACAACACCAACGACTGGTGGACGAACGGGTTTTTTGAATATGTCTGCAGCTTATCAACTGCTACCGAAATCATTGCAAGAGCGACTACTGTCTCTCGAGGGCAGTCATTGCGTGAGTAAATTAGTGAACTCACGGGTCACAATCTCTGAAAATCGTGTCAATGCGGCGGCTTTTTATGCAGAACAACTGAAGAAGCATCCTCCAGTCTCTCACCCAATGGTTTATGAACATCCGGACACGGGAGAGAAAATCTTATTCGCGAGCCCCCGGTTTACAATTGGGATTGACGGATTAGACGAGGAAGAAGGGCAATCACTCTTGGATGAGATTTTTGCATACTTTGACGACGAAACGATCCGTTACGATTATTCCTGGTCTGAAGGGGATATTGTTATGTGGGATAATCGAAGCGTGCTCCACTGCGCTCTTGGTGGTTATCAATACCCAGATATTCGACTAATACATCGCACGACTGTCCTTTGTGACGATGCCACGAGACTTCGGCCCGTAGCATCGTTATAAAGATATATTCGTGTCTTAAAATTCAGCCTTGTTAGGCTCGGCGTCGTACGCTCTGTCGGCACGCCGGGCCCAACGTTCCCAGGCACGCTCGATTGTAAATGAAGTTCGCGTACCAAGAATTTGCTCCACTTCTCCTTCGCTCAGAAAAGTGATGTCATCACCAGCTAGCATATGCGACTTCAACTGAATTTCAGCATTCATCTCAAGATAAACCGAGGCAAAAACAGCTAAACGAAGAGTTTCTGCAACGACCACGCATCCGTGTCCTCGCATCAAGGCCACTCGCTTATCGCCAAGAGCTTCAGCAAGGTCATAGCCCATGTCCATGCTTCGTACTAAGAGGTTTGTGTCACCGAATTTATCACGTGAATCCCAGACGGGAACATCACAACCCATGGACGCGCACATATGTAAAATTGGTCTAATAGGTGTTTTTGTTACACCGAAGGGGATGACATTCATGCTGTGGTTGTGCACTACTGAATGTACATCAGGTCGTTGAGCGTATATCGCACCATGAATATGTCTTTCGGCATAAGGAGAACGACCCTGCTGGTCGATCGCTTCACCATCAAGAGTGAATTCCATTAAATCATCACGTTCAATTCGCTCTGGAGCTCGTGACCTGGATACAAAGTATCGATCGTCTCGGTCGGGGTGCCGAATACTGACGTGGCCAAAAGCATCGCAAACGTTCTCTCTACCAAGAATACGGTTTGCGGTAACAAGCTCATCTAGCTTGGCTTCTAAATAACTATTTGGTTTGCTCATTTTATTATCCTTAATTTTAGCTGCGACCAAATCCAGTTGCGACTTGCGTGATTTCAAGTGCATTTGTTGGTTCGTAAGTTCCTCGCCAAGCGATGTGCATATCTGGCCTGAGTAGAATTAAATTGCATTCATACAGATCACGTATTCGATCTGAACTGATGTCAATTTCTGTAAATGGAATTCCTCGCGCTTCAAAAATTTCTCTAAATAATTTGGTCTCGAGTAAATCTGAACCAAGTTTTAGAAGTACGTAGGTTTCAGGTATAAGATCTTGTATTGGCTGACAATCCTTGACCCAGCAATGCGGTAATCGCACGCCAGGCCAGGTTGTTGGGTTGTATTCACCCACTCGTTGTTCGGGGCCACCAGGTATGTTGTCGATACATGGAGAGTCGATGTATCTATAACCAAGCTCGGCACCAATCATCCGATTACCTTTGCGCTGCTCCGAGTCTGCAACTTCGAGCAGTGCCTTTTTTACAGCCTTTCCCGATTCTGAATCATCGAAAATCTCAGGAGACGACATTGCTCTCCATTTATGGCGCCCAACGTTAGCGTACCGTGAAGCTCCAACATTTCTTTCACCAACTTGGCGACGTTCAACTTCATAAGAGTCAAGAAGTTCAGGGCCTGCCCAGCCTTTAATTGTTCCAGCTAGTTTCCAAGCGAGATCAAAGGCATCGCCGACGCCGGTATTCATGCCAAGCCCACCGGTGGGAATGACCAGGTGTACTGAGTCTCCGGCCAAGAAAACTCTGCGATCACGATACTTGTCAGCGAGGAGTAGGTTTTGATGCCATGGCGCGCAAGAAATCATTTCATACTTGACTGGAAAGCCGACCACTTCTTCGAACTTTTTTTTCATCGACTCTGCATCGGGAGCGACCGCGTGCAAACTCCAGTGCTTTGTAGAGTCCTGCATAATCAAAAATGTGTGTTCGGTATCTGCTCGATGATAATGACGGCCCTGTCCAGGACCATCACCAATCGGCAACTTATCGAATAGTTCTTCGCAATAAAATAAAGCTTGCTGAAGTTTTATGATTCGACCTTCGCCACGCAGTTTGATACCTAACTGCTTCCGGATAGGGCTTGATCCACCATCACAACCCACG
>Ga0209192_10003326_pt1 | contig 10897 bp, 9 predicted proteins | sample ArcticOcean_MG_C_11_FD_187433 | JGI IMG/M metagenome (GOLD analysis project Ga0209192, IMG submission 187433) | Marine microbial communities from western Arctic Ocean - ArcticOcean_MG_CB2_154 (SPAdes) (version 2) | ecosystem: Environmental > Aquatic > Marine > Oceanic | place: Arctic Ocean... | reverse complement strand
TCATCATTGATTTTTTGCCTTTTAATTGGGCAGCAGCATCTATTGTAAAGGTCCCATTTGTTACAATTTCGTCTCCAATACTCAAACCCTCTAAAATCTCATATGCATCACCAACTCTGTTGCCTAATTTGATTTCCTTCATTTCAAAAACAGGTGCATCCGCAGTTGCTTTCAAATATACTACAGAGCGCTCTCCTGTCCATAAAACGGCGGATGTCGGAATTATTAAACGCGGAGAACTATTGGAAGATATTTCTTTTACTTTTCCTTCCACAAACATTCCTGGCTTAAAAATATTTGCTTCATTATTAAGTACCACCCTTAATTTCACCGTTCTTGTTGCTAAATCCAGAATAGGGTTTATAAAATCTACTTTACTTTTAAATACTTTATTGGGATATGCATTTGTACTTACTAAAATTTCTTGCCCTTTTTTAAAGCGATTCAATTGACTTTCATACACCTGAAAATTTCCCCAAACCGTATTTAAATTCGCGATTTTTAGCAAAGGTTGCCCTTGCTTAACAACTTCACCTTGTGCTACTAATTTTTCTAAAACCGTTCCTGAAACAGTTGCATAAATAGGAACATTTTCTTTTACAATACCAGAGGTCTCAATTTCGTTGATTTGATTTTCAGAGAGTTTCCATAATTTTAATTTAGTACGCACTGCTTTATATAGCGCGGGTTGTGACTTTTTCAAAGATATTGCAGTAATAAACTCTTGTTGTGCTTCATATAACTCCGACGCGTATATCGTTGCCAACAGTTGTCCTTTGCGAACTTCTTCACCTGTAAAACGCACATTGAGTTGCTCAATTCTCCCTGAAAAATAACTGACTTGAACAACATTCGCTGCTTCATTTTCAACAATCTTACCCGATACTTTAATCGCACGATCTTCAGCTTTACTATTTCCTACAATAGACGTTTGAATATTTGCCAATGCCATTGCATTTTGAGTCAACTTAAATTGATCTGCCATTAAACCTGTTGCATTACTTTCTGCGGGTATTAAATCCATCCCACAAATAGGACAATCTCCTGCTTCTGGTTTCAGAATCTGTGGATGCATAGAACAGGTCCACTTTTGATTGGTTGTTATTATAGTATCATGTGCATGTTCCGTTTCACTATTAGGTGCTCCACCAAAAAGCAACCAACCTAAAAACAAACCTGCTACCAATGTTGCTAAATAAATTGTATATTTTTTCATCTTTATTTATTTATTTTTTTTGCCACTAATTTTCTAAGGGTTGGTGACGTTGTAAACCATAACAAAAACCCACTAAAAACAGTAATTAATCCTAAAAGCGAAAAAGCTCTTAAAATAATGGTGTTAAAATCGTCTCTCCCCTCATAATCCATCGTATGTGTCATCCATAAAAAATCAAACCATCGCCAATCTCGGTGCCTTACTGTCTGAAATTTCCCATCTATAAGAGAAACGTATGCCTTTATATTTTCATCTGATTTATAAGAGATCACATACGCAGGCAATAACTTTTTTCTATATTCATGCTGTTTTCCAGTCTCGTTAATTAAATCGATTGCAATAACTTCTAAGCCTTCCCTCATATAGTTTTTGGCAACATACAGCGCTTCTTTTTCTGTTATTCCGTCTCTTACCTTTCCACTATTTGCATTAATTAACTGCGAATTGTTCATCCAATAATGCGGAATATTGCCCAAATCTCTCAATTCAATGGTTCGCAAACCACCGGCTATCGGCATTGCTGTAGGACTCCTAAGGCTGTCAAATGCTTTTGGTTGATATTCTAAATTCTTGAATTGATCTCCATGAATTTCATCGATATCTGTCCAACTAAAATACAAACCACTCACCGTCCATAATAAAAATTGAATTCCTAAAAAAAGCCCTAAATATCGGTGTGCTTTTCTAATTTTAAGTGCGGTTTCTCTATGTATCATTTAGTTTTGTACTTTAAAATTAAATGCAACGGACACCTTTTCCCAAGCCAATGAAATAGTTCCTTCATTGACATTTGTCTTTTTCACTTTATAGATTAAATGCTCTGTGGTTGCATCAGAAATAATTGGTTTCACTTGAAATCGTAAAACATCCTCTTTTGCATCATAGGCATCTTTACCATGTTGATCCCAATTGCTGTTAAAAATGAGGGTCCACTCCTCTTTTGAAGGAATTGTAAAAAAACCATATTTCCCTGCGACAAGTGTTTTACCAGCAATAATTAAATCTTGGTTTGTTTCTAGCCAAGTTGTTTTGTGAGCTCCGGCCTGCCAAATAACATCATAAGCTAATAAGCCTCCAAAAATGATTCTATTTCGAACACCTGGAGAAGAATAATCCATGTGAATATGTGCATCTCCAATCATTGTCATTGCAGTTGCATGCGGACTCAAAACCTTCTTTTTTGATGGTGTTACCTGCTGCTGCATTTCTTTCTTTTCACTCTTGTTTTGATTTTTACAACCAACAACTAAAATAGCGAGGCAAAGTATTGTAAGTAATTTTCTCATAATTTATTAATTTAAAATAAGTTTAAAAGCATGAATACCGCCATTACAATCATAATGGCATTTTCGATAAAAGTTGCCTCTGTCATGGGTAATTTTAAAGCCGTTCCTAAACAAGCACAACGAATTGATTTTTTATCGAGAAGTGTTTTAGTAACTCCAATTGTTGTGACTCCGAGTACTACTAAGGTTACCATCAATGCAATGTCTATTTCCAAACGCATTAAAAACAGTACACCTAAAACAGTTTCTATAAATGGGTATATTTTTCCATAAAAAGGGACTTTTTTTGCAATTGGATCATACATACTAAAGGATCGTGTAAACCCTTTTAAATCTAACATTTTAAAGAAGCTAAATACAATAAAGAATAACCCCATAAAGTCAAGCATAAATTCGCTCCAAAGCCACGCTTCATAATTTAATAAGATACTGGCTGTGGTGATATAAAAGAGAATTAATAATAATGGTTTTAGTTGCTGTATTTTGCTTTTTTCTTCCGCTATCTCTGACGATGCACTACTTGAAGATGTCAATACCTTTTCTATTAATTTTTCAGATATGGTAAATTTTTCTGGCAATGCTTTTTGCAACGCATTCCTTGTAATGTGTGCATCCATGGTAATGGCTGCTTCTCCTTTTTCAAGATTCACAGCAACCGTAGTCACACTTTCTATTTCGTTTAAATGTTTTTCTACAGAAGCTTTACAGCCTCCGCAGGTCATCCCTTCTATTGTATAGGTGTGTTTCATTATTGCTGTGTTAAATAGTTGATAATGGTTGTCTGTAAATAATAGTTTTCTGCCGCTTCCGTTTGCTGCATCTCAAACTTCAATTGTAATTCTTGTATGTCTAAAACGTCTTTGAAATCCATGGAACCTGTTTCATAGCTTTTCATTAAAATATCCGCTGCACTTTCCGCTTGCTTTATATTTTTAGCTTGCGTTTCAAATCTAATCCTTGCAGAAACTCTTTTATTTATAGCTGTCTCTAAAAGGGTTTTTAGAGCATTTAAACGCGCTTGCTTTTGTGCTACAATTTCTTGCTGCTCTAGATCGTTTTGTTTGGTTTGAGAGCTGTATTTATTATTGAATATCGGAATAGAAACCGAGATCATCGGCATTGCAATGTCCTTTCCATTGTCGCTAAAACTCATATTTGGCCGTTTGCCCACATTCACGTAATCGAAACCGAAACCAATCATAGGATTCCGTTCTTTTTGATTCAATATTTCTGATTGTGCCACCGATTGATAGCGTTTGTCATATTTTAATAATTCGGGATGTAATACCAATTTTTTTGAATTGATCTTAACGTCTCTTAAAGGAAGTCGCAAGGTATCAAGGATACTAACAACCACAGCATTGTCTCGATTTAAAAAATTATTTAACGTGCTTTGTTTCGCTAAATATTGCTGTGTTAACACTTGTTTTAATTGTTCCAATTCATTTTGTCGCATTTGCAGGCGCAATACTGATACCACAGAAGCTTTGCCCACAGCAACTGAAGTTAATGCTAATTTTTCGTACGTATTTAGCAAATTTATATGCTGATACAAAATCGCTTGTTTTTCAATATTTGCTTGCAAGTTGTAATACAATTGCGAAACAGAAGCCATTAGTTTTCTTTTAGCAATTGTGATGTCTTCGTATTTCGTAGCTGCTAATGAACTTACATAATTTTCTCTTGCTGCAATATTCCCAAACCATGGCATCATTTGTTTCACTGACAGTTTAAAACGTTGCGCTCCTGTGCGTGTTTCGGGTTCGCTTGCAAAATACCCAAGTCCAAACTCGGTATTTGGCAACGTGTTTACTTCATTTACTTTTTCAGAAGCAATGCGATATTGCAATTCAAACTTTTTAATTTCCGGATTATTTGTCAAGGCCTCAAGAATAAAAGTTTGCAGTTCTTGCGCATTTCCATTTAGAACAAAAAAGAAAGAACAAAGCATAAAGAAGGTATGTATCTGTGTTTTTATAGGTTTCATTTTCTAGTTTTTTTAAGTTGAAACTCCTGTTTCCAGCTAAACAATACAGGCACAACAAATAAGGTAATTAAAGCAATTAACATTCCGCCAAAACTTGGTATTGCCATCGGAATCATAATATCACTCCCACGTCCTGTAGCTGTTAGAATTGGTAACAATGCTAAAATAGTAGTCGCCGTTGTCATTAAACAAGGACGTATTCTTTTTTCTCCAGCGACTACGATGGCAGCTCTAATTTCTTTTTTATTTTTAGGGGTGTTTCTATCAAAAGTTTGCTTTAAATAGGTGGCCATCACCACACCGTCGTCAGTAGCAATTCCAAAGAGTGCAATAAATCCAACCCAAACAGCAACACTTAAATTAATTGGATGCATTTGGAATAAATTGCGCAGGTTTACGCCAAAGAAATTAAAGTTTAAAAACCAATCTTGTCCATACAACCAAAGCATTATAAAACCACCCGAAAATGCCACCGCAATTCCTGTAAACACCATCAATGAAGTGGCTATAGATCGGAATTGAAAATACAAAATCAAAAATATAATTGCCAAGGCTAAAGGCACCACAAAAGACAGCGTTTTTTCTGCTCTTAACTGATTCTCATAAGTCCCTGTAAACGTATAATTGATCCCTTTTGGCACGTTTAATTCGCCTGAATCAATTTTCTCTTGAATTAGTGCTTGTACATTTTCAACAACACCCACCTCCGCAAAACCATCTAATTTGTCAAACAGTACATATCCTACTAAAAAAGTATCCTCACTTTTAATTACCTGAGGTCCTTTTTCGTACCGAATGTTGGCTACAGCACTTAATGGTACTTGACCTCCTGTAGATATGGGAATGTATATTTGCGCTAGATCGCTGGGATTTGCGCGTAATTCTCTTGGGTAGCGCACTCGAATACCATAACGTTCTCTGCCTTCTACGGTTTGAGTAATTACCATACCACCAACGGCAACTTTTAAAATATCTTGCACCGTTTGTATTGAAATCCCATAGCGTGCAATTTTAGCTCTGTCTATATCTATCAATAAATAGGGTTTTCCAACAATACGATCTGCAAATACTGCTGCTGGCTGCACCCCTTCTGCTTGTTTTAAAATACCTTCTAATTGCACACCAAAAGCTTCAATTTGCTTTAAATCTTGCCCTTTTACTTTGATTCCCATGGGTGCTCTCATCCCTGTTTGCAACATGACCAATCGTGTTTCAATTGGCTGTAACTTTGGCGCTGAAGTAACTCCTGGTAATTTGGTTACGCGTATAATTTCTTTCCAAATATCATCTGGAGACTGAATTTCAGGACGCCAGTTTCGAAAAAACTCACCATCCACATCTGGAATTAGTTGTTGCCTTGCATTCAAACTTTGCCAAGTCTCTCTTGGTTCCATCAACAATGCACTTCCATTTTTTAGTACATATGCGCCGTTCTCATTTACCTTATAACGCTGTTTTACTCCTTTTTCATTCTGCATATATTCAGATTTGTACTGAATAATATTCTCGTACATCGACAAAGGTGCAGGATCTAGCGCAGAGGTTGTACGGCCTGCTTTCCCAACCACCGTTTTAATTTCTGGAATGCTAGCCACCGCCATATCTAGTTGCTGTAAAACACGTTTATTTTCAGTTACCCCTGCATGTGCCATTGAAGTTGGCATCAATAAAAAAGAACCTTCGTTTAAAGAGGGCATAAATTCTTTCCCCGTATTTTTCATAATAAAAATACCTGCAATAATAAGGGCTATTGGTAGCGATAGAAATGCGATTTTATTGGCTAAGCACCATTTTAAAATGCGGGTATAATAGCTTCTGAATACCGCAAAAATACCCAGCAAACCAAAACAAATGACACTCACAAAAATAAGATTCCAAAAAATACTTTTTTCTATACCTAAAGGACGCCAATAAGATGCTAAAAGAAAGACAATTGCCAATGCAGCAATTATAATATTTAAAGTATTTGCCCTTTTTTCTGTAATTTTTTCTTGCAGCTTTAAGATGCCAGAAAAACCAAAAGCAATAAGAATTAGCCCCAACCAATATCCAGAAATAATTGCTAAAATACCTGCGAATATTAAGGCGATATTTATAGCCTGCCTAAAATACTTTTTAATACTTTTCTCTCTAAATAAAAATGCTGCAAATGGCGGAATTAAAAACAAAGCTACAAGCAGCGAAGCTATCAGCGCAAAAGTTTTTGTAAAAGCCAAGGGTCTAAATAATTTTCCCTCTGCCCCTATCATTGTAAAAACTGGAATGAAACTAATAATTGTTGTTAGTACTGCAGTTATAATAGCGCCAGACACCTCTGTTGTAGCATTGTATACAAAATTATTTATCGATTTCTTGTCCTTTTGACCTTTGGGAAGAACCTCTTTCTGAGCATCCTCTGCGCTCAACCCTCGCGCTGTTGGAACAACCATTTTACTATTTTCATCAAGATGACGTATGATATTTTCTGATAATATGACGCCCACATCTACCATGGTACCAATTGCAATGGCAATACCAGACAAGGCTACAATATTTGCGTCTACATCAAATAATTTCATGGCAATAAAAACCATTAATACTGCCACGGGTAATAATCCAGAAATTAAAATAGAAGCGCGCAAATTAAAAACCATAACGATAATTACTAAGATGGTAATTAAAATTTCTAAGCTCAAGGCTTCTTTTAAGGTTCCTAATGTTTCTTGAATTAGTTCTGACCGATCATAATAAGGTACTATTGTAACTTGTGAGGTTCTGCCGTCTGCCAATACTTTCGATGGCAAACCAGTACTTAATTCCTTAATTTTCTCTTTTACATTGGTAATCACCTCCATCGGATTGGCACCATATCTTGCTACCACAACAGCACCCACTGCTTCTGCACCTTCTTTGTCTAAAATACCTCTTCGAGATGCAGGTCCTAAAACTACTTTTCCAATGTCTTTAATTCTAATCGCAATATTGTCAGTAGCCGTTACCACCGCATTTTCGATATCCTCTAGAGATTTTACATAGCCCAAACCACGCACAATGTATTCTACTTGATTTACTTCTAAGGTCTGCGCACCAATGTCTTTATTTGTCTCCTTTACCGCTTTTACAACCTGCTGTAAACCAATATTGTATTGGCGCATCAATTCTGGGTTTACATCTACTTGATATTCCTTTACATAGCCACCAATAGACGCTACTTCAGAAACACCACTTGCCGCAGACAAGGCAAATTTTACATAATAATCTTGAATACTTCGCAGCTCCTGTAAATCCCAACCACCAGTAACATTTCCTTCGGTATCGCGCCCTTCTAAAGTATAACAAAATATTTGACCTAAACCGGTTGCATCTGGACCTAAAGCCGGATTTACATTTTCGGGAAGCAAACCGCTTGGCAATGCGTTTAGTTTTTCAAGAATGCGACTGCGACTCCAATAGAATTCAATGTCTTCTTCAAAAATAATATAGACACTAGAAAGGCCAAACATAGAAGAACTGCGTACCGTTTTTACACCTGGAATACCAAGCAGCGCCGTGGTTAAAGGGTAGCTAATTTGATCTTCGATATCTTGCGGAGAACGACCTTCCCATTTGGTGAATACAATTTGTTGATTTTCTCCAATATCTGGTATGGCATCTACCGCAACAGGATTGCTTGGCAGAAAGCCTATGTCCCAATTAAAAGGAGCATTCACAGTTCCCCATCCTACAAAAAGAACCAGCATTAAAACTGCTATTAGTTTATTTTCTATTAAAAATTTGATGCTTTTATTTAGCATTGGCTTGAATTATAAAACAATTAGACATGGGTGTTTAAAAAATACCGAATACAACAAAATATCCATATCGCAAAAAAGCCATAGGATACTAGCGTCTATTGTTTGAAAATTAAATTAAATACGTCTCGGCTAATTTGTAGAGTTGCCTGCTAACGAGTGGTTCTTGATATGCTTGGTAAGAAGTTACCGCAGTGTTTACACCTTCAAAAAGGTGGACATACATGTATATAAATGAAGTAATAAATACTTGCTGTTCAAAGGAAATAGTCGCGATTGATAGCTGCATTTCGTCTTGTCCATCAATAATCATTTGCTTGTCTTTGCAACAATTACTTTTTACAAAGGCACAACCCTCTGCTGCTGGTTTTTCCATCTCCATACCACAACCCGTTGCTTTCTGAAACATAGAAGTTGCTACCAAAGTATCTCCACAAAAATGCATGTCTACCGTGAACGACATTGTAGAAAATAAAACTACAAAAGCCATTACAGTTGCCAATATTTTATGTGAAACTTGCTTCATATTATTCGTAAAGATATACAAAAAAAAACATACTGTACATTTTTTAATAAAACACGAAATCCGCGCTACCTCTGCGTTGTTAAATATACTTTTAAAGCTATAACTACCGCCATATTAAAATTTTAAATATATCTGCAAATTTCCTGTGTTCTAATAAAATGACTTCATTTTAAAAACACCTTCCAATTGATGCACGAAAAACCTGATTATTAGGTTCTTTTTAAATTTTATACTTTTTTAAAAACCAATTCCTATTTATTTGATTACTGTTTAAAATAGCCGTTGCTCTTGTAAATAATCTGAGCAATTTTTTTTTCTTGTTTAAGGTTGAAACACTTCTTAATATATATCTTTTCGTATAAATTAATATATACTTTTTAGTATAGATTAAAAAACAATCCATACATTTGTCTTACAAGTTGAGGTATGACAAGACTGTTTAGTCCTAAAACTTTTAAACAATGAAAATAACTGCACAAGACGAGTATGGTTTAAGAATATTGGTACGAATTGCAAAATGCAAGGACAATTTAGGTCTCAGCATACCGCAACTGAGTAAATTGGAAGGACTCTCACAACCTAACGTTTCTAAATTAACTCGAATCCTTCGAATCGAAGGATTGGTAAACAGCACCAAAGGACATGTTGGAGGATATGTGCTCGCGAAACCTGCGGATAGGATTACTGTAAATGATATTTTAAAAGCTTTCAGCGGTCGTTTATTTGATCAAGAATTTTGCGTGAACCACGCAGGTACCATGAAAGTATGCAGTAACTCTGTCGATTGCTCTATTCGTTCACTTTGGACCATTGTTCAATCTGCCATCGACAATTTATTAGATAAAATCACGCTTGCAGATTTATCCAATGGAGAAAAAGAGGCTACAGAAACATTTCAAAATTTATTTAAAAGTATCCCAACAGAAAATAAACAGGTACTATAATAATTAGCAAAAAATAAGATGATAACAGTTTCAGAAAAGGCAAAACAACATGCCTTAAATCTAATCTCAGAAGAGAATAGCCCGGAAGGAACCTTTATACGTGTTGGCGTTGCTGGTGGAGGTTGTTCCGGTCTTAGCTATAAACTCGTGTTCGATAACATTGGAACCGCAAGCGATAAGATTTTTGAAGACAAAGGAATAAAAATTGCTGTTGACAAAAAGAGCTTTCTCTATTTAATAGGCACCGAGCTCGATTATGAAGGCGGCTTAAACGGAAAAGGATTTGTATTTGTAAATCCAAATGCAAGCAGTACTTGTGGCCGTGGCAAATCTTTTGGCGTATAAGATAGCAAGCCTTTTACTTGTATAAAAAGTACTGCTGTTGCACGATGCGCATAACAAATTAAAAATAAAAAAATGGCGATTATAATTACAGACGAATGTATTAACTGTGGCGCTTGTGAACCAGAGTGCCCGAACAATGCGATTTACGAAGGAGCTGACGAATGGCGTTTTTCTGACGGAACCGCACTTGAAGGAACATTTACCTCTAAAAGTGGATTGACTACCGATGCAAATGAACTACAAGAGCCGATATCTGACGAAGTATATTACATTGTGGCAGACAAGTGTACCGAATGTGTTGGATTTCATGATGAACCCCAATGTGCGGCTGTTTGCCCCGTAGACTGCTGTGTAGATGACGATAACTGGCGCGAAAGTGAAGCAGAATTATTTGAGAAGAAAGACTCATTGCATGTAACAGATTAAGTAGTGTCCCTTTTAAAAGGGACAACAGCAACCACATAATTACTTATAACTTGGCGTAAAACCCACCTGATAAATTGCTGTTGTGTGCTTATAAAAATCAAAAGAGTAAGTGCTTTAACTTTTAGAAAATTAGAAGAATCAATCGGCTGAAAAAATATTTTAAACCCTCTTCATGAAAATAAATGACACGCAAAAGGTTTAAATTTAAGTATCGTTTATAAAATGGAAGATAAAATCATTAATAAAGTAGCAAAAAGCAGCATCATTAACATCAATCTTGAAACATTTTATCCTGAGGGAGCACGCGTTCTTTTTGATATTAAAGCACTTTTATATGAAGGTCTAATATTGAAAGAAACAGATTTTCGTGCCTTCATAAAAAATGAAGATTGGAGTG
>Ga0209192_10003319_pt1 | contig 10903 bp, 2 predicted proteins | sample ArcticOcean_MG_C_11_FD_187433 | JGI IMG/M metagenome (GOLD analysis project Ga0209192, IMG submission 187433) | Marine microbial communities from western Arctic Ocean - ArcticOcean_MG_CB2_154 (SPAdes) (version 2) | ecosystem: Environmental > Aquatic > Marine > Oceanic | place: Arctic Ocean... | reverse complement strand
GGCACCAGATGTTGCGCTTGCGGCTGGTGTTATGTCGGGTGCGCTTGACGCATTTGCTCCTCTGCGTGTCGCCAAAAAAATTATGCCTGCCAAAGTCTTTACTCAGTTTAAAGACAAGATGGCAGATAACATTGTTAATAGCGGCGGTGTTGTTAAGAGGGCGCTAGTAGAAGGCTTTAAGATAGCAGGGCTTGAGGGTCCAACCGAAGCGATGCAGGAGCTGATTCAGGCTTCCGCTGTCGGCATGATGAAGGATGACCCGAATGCCTCATGGGCTGAATTTGGAGATGAGTTTTTTGCTAACCTTTCTGGCGAAGATGAAGAATTAAATACCCGCCTAATCAATGCGTTTTTAGTGGGCGCACTGGGCGGCGGCACTATCGGCGCAGCCACTGGCGCTGTATCTCCACAAACTAAAGCGCCGGTCAAGGGTAAGAAGAATCTTGAGCAGCCACCCGCTGGTCCTGACGACACACCCCCACCCGCTGGACCCAGCGACACACCTCCACCCGCTGGTCCTGACGGATCAAATCCAGACGCAGCGCCTGACTTAGACAACGAAGAAACTCTTGGGCTTCCTCTACTGGAAGATGAAGACATTGACGTTCGTTTGCGTGATGCTCGCAAGCGACAAGAGGCGGCACGAAGAAAGGCTCGCGGATTACCGCCGATCTCAGAAAGCGGTCAGGTCTATGCTGACCCAGAAGAGGATCTTAACGAAAAAGCGGCAGATGCCCGTGATCGCCAGCGACAGGCTAGGGAGAATCAGCAGGATCTGGGGAAAACAGGAGCGATAGATCTTGAAACCCCTAAAGAGTATGTTCTTAGTAAAGCAGATCCTGAGAACACTGCCCCTGAGATATCGCTCGACAATATAGATTTAGAGAAAAGTTTTATAAACGTCCCTGACTTTCCTGCTGAGACAAAAGTTCGTCTGTTAGAAACTCGCGGAAGGAATAAGGACGGTGTGTTAGTTGGTACGGTTCAGATCAGAAACAAGGACTTTACTGGCACATTTGAGGTGTTTTTTAACGACCCCACACCAACGCGACAAGGGCTTAGCCCTAAAGAAGCGCTTGAGCGCCAGCGCGAACAGGAAGCAGAGGGTGGTTTCGATAGAGACCTCCCTGCCCAGCAGCGCGAACAAGAGCAGCGAGAAGACGCTGAGCTAGAAGCAAAACTTGCTGACGTAAGGGCTAGACAAAAAGCCGCACGGGAAAAAGTTGGCGGGCTGTCTGGAAGCGCTCAAGCATCACCTAATGAAGATGCAGAGCTATCTGACCTAGAGCAGCAGAAGCAAGACAGGCTTGACAAAAAACGGGAAGCAATCCTCAAGGCGACAGATAAAGACAACGAGCCTGCTGTTATTGAAGAGCTGGATGAAACGCCCGTCAGCACACAAGACTTAGACGAGAAAGTTGCAAACGCTCAAGAGCGCCGAAAGGCTGCTATCGAAAAATTGCAGGACGATCTGTCCGGCGGCAGGAGAGCAGGCGTTACTCCAGAACAGCGTCTGGCTCAGATCCGAGAAGAAGAGCAACGCGCCCGTGAAGTTGCCAATGATCTCAAGTTTGATATGAACTTGCGTAGAACAGCGAAAGCTCAGCGGCTTCTTGAGCAGCTCATCCCTCCGTCTATGGGAGAGACAGGCCGAGCCAGCCCTGAAGAAAATCAGGCGGCGAACAGGGCTACTCAAAAAGAAGCGGCTGCGGAGTCCAGCGCTCCCATCCTGCTGGGTCCAGACCGTTTTCTTAAAGACCTTGTGGGTCAGACTGTTGATTACGATGGTATCCAAGGTGTACTGACAAAGCGTGACAACGGGTACTTTGTCGTTACGGATGATCAAGACGTTATTGTTGAAAGCGGTGAAAACTCTGAGACCACCACGGCTGGCGAGCTTGGCGTTCGCCCTGTCGAGGTTGAAGTCGATGTGCCTCAAAAGCTGGCAACCTACAATCCCGAAGACAACTCCCTGACCTTGTCCTACCCACAAAGGGGCGGAACCTTTAAAGAGGTCGAGTTCACCTATGTCTCTACGGATTTTGATGACGAAGGCAAGGCGGTTTCGGTTTCCGCCACGACAAAAGATGGTGGCAACAGGAAAATTAAAAGCCCACAAATGGTCGCTGCTATTGAGTCTGCCAGAGCTGAATCCCAGATAGCAGATGCTAAGGGCAACAGGGCAACAGAGGTGGATATTCAAAGCCTTCCGCCCAAGGTTGGATTGGCGGTTATAGAAGGTCGCCAAGAGTCTGGCGAAGATGTTGGTTCTCCAAGCGTATCAGAAGCAGAGGCTACAGCCGCTATTGGCAGCTTGGCCCCAGACGAGCAAGCCGATCTCGCAAAAAGAACACAGGCGTTATTTGCTGAATCAGACTTGGTTGATACACCAGTACAAACTACGTTTACTAATAAAGATGAGTGGCGAGAGTTCAACGGAAAGACTGTTGGTGCTGGAGAGGCCACACTAGAAGAGCGTCAGGCAGTGCTGGATGATTTGGCTGGACAGCCTGTCTTGCAGAACAACGGGGAAGACATCATTACTATGCCCAGCAAGGGCTATGAGGAAATAGCTGAGCGCATTGCGAAAGCTATGAATCGACCTTTGCAAATGGGCAACCCAATGTCGGGCAACATGGAACAGTTTGATGGCATAGCCAGCATTACGGCTATGGGGGGCGACACCGCTGTCGCGCTCACTGAAATTCAACACTCAATTTTTGATTTAATTGAAAGCGGTATGCCGATTGAACTGATTGAGCAGATGCAGTCTATATCGGTCCACAATGCAAGTTTTGACGGTTTGTTAAAAGGGGCTGACGGGGCAGCAGACATTTTAGGGCGCGGGATTAGTCTCGACATAGGCGTTGTAGGACGGTCACGCGAACTGTCCGGCGCAAGCGCACTGCGATGGATTCTTGCACACGAAGGCTGGCATGTTCTTGATATTAATAATTCTATTTCTTCTACAATTCCGGCGTTTAAGTCAGAAGTGATAATGGACGCAGACGGTCTTACGCTCCGTGCGGGAGCAGTGGTAAATGAGCTGTATGAGAATTACCTACAAAGCACTGACCTTGGAAGAGTTTTTCAATATCCTTTTGCAATGATTGAAGATGAAGCTCAGTCATCTCTGTATGGAACTGATACTGGTGGGTTTCAGACTGACCTTGAAAGCCTTGGAAACACTATTCGGATGGAAGCTTTTGCTCAGCTTGGCGCTATATACTTGAGCGATCCAAAACTGCTAAAGTCACAGGCTCCACAGGCATATGAAATCATTCGCACAATTCGCGACAACCCAACGCTTAACGAGGACTTCTCAAATGGAAACGCTAATCAAGCTGGGCAAACCCAAGCTCAGCCCGAAAGTACAGGAGTACAGGGACAAGTTCGGACACCTCCCGTCAGCGGAAGCAATGAAGTGGAAGACAACGGAGGATCTGGAGATAATGGCGCAAGTAGCGCTGATGCAGAACCGGCCCAACAAGGACTGGGCGGAGAGGCGCAACAAGGTGACGGGAACAGTGACGGACGGGTGGTATCCGAAGAAACCCAAGGAGTAACTCCTAGTGCCGAGGCGGAGATTACCGTACAGAATCCCCTCTTCATCCCATCCAATGTTGAGCGCTTACGAGAAATTGACCCTTCCTTTAATAAGGCCAAGGTCAGGTCTCTCGCGCAACTTGACGAAAGCATCCCAACAGAGGAAAGGATTGCTGGTAGATATGTTGCCGGTGAACCTTTAGTCACAAACTCTGGCGGACAATTTTCAGATCTTGATTTAACGGCTCGCGGTGACGGTCTTGATATCACTCAGGCTCAGCTTGAAGACATTTTCTCTGAGGCTGTGAGGTTAACAGACACTAACGCTGAAGGTCAGGTCGGAGATCTCGCCCAGAAAACAATTGAACGCTTAGGGATTAATCCAAATACGGTTGAGTTCTGGGACCGATCTTTACGTTTAACTGATAATGCACGGTACTGGTACGAGGTGTCTGCCGAGGCAATGCGTAAGGTCTTGCCTGACCTGTCTGACGCTGAGATCAAGCAGTTCATCTCTGTCGTTGCTGCAACCTCGCCGGTTGCTAATCCTTTCGTTAACATGCATAGAGCGCTGGCAAGCTTTTCCAACAACCTTCAGGGCAACCCGATAGACAATGATCTGGTTATCCAGAAGAGCGTTACCGATGCACTCAAGACCTCTGACCTAGAGGGTCTCAAAACGGGATCTTTTGGGGGGACCATGCAGCTGGTGCTGGGGATGAATAAGCCTACCTTATCGACCAATGATCGACAGGTGGCGGCAACTTTCAATACTGACGGCGAAGCGATTGGCAAGAACCCTGAGCTGTACGAGGTTATGTCTCGGTTCTATATAGGGCTAAGAGATGTTCTTAACGCCGATCTTCCAGAGGGCGCACAGCTCTATGAAACGTGGCAGCTACAGGCTCTGGGATGGGTTGAGCAGCGCTACAAAAACGAATTTCTGAAGGACAAAAAGACTGAGGGCGTCAAGACGGAAGATGCCTTGGCCCTGTATGAGGCTGCTTCACCAGCCGAAAGGGCGAGCGGTGCTAATGATGTGGACGATTACAGCATGTCACTGGTCCGCCGAGACAGCACTGGGGGTCAGCCAAGAAAAGGCGCTATACAGGTTCTGGAAGAGGCGGGAATATCCGTCCCTAACGATAAGATCACTAGAGAGATCCTGTTAGACCCACGGGTTCCAGCTGCGCTCAGCCCGACTACAGCGGGTTTCAAAGAAAAACGCACTATCACAGCAGAGATCAACAGCCTGCGGAACCCGATAGGGCTATCCTCAAGGGCTATCTATGATGCGGCAGTAGAGCAAGGTAACGACAAAGTCGCTAACGAGTATGCGAAAATCTTCGGCACCCTGCTAAACAAAGCATCTAAGGGTGAAACTAATCCCTTCACTTTATACTTTTCGGCGCTTGGGCTACCAGAGGCGGCAGCTAAAACCACTAGAGTTGCCATGCCCACGGGCGGTGTGCCGCTTGCGGTAGGTGGAACGTACCAAGGGGATGTATCTCCTAATATTCGGGTGCCTGTTCCTGACTCAATCACCAGCGATCAGCTTGACGTTCTTATGACCTCGCTGTCTAAGCAGTGGGACCAAGATGCTATCCCTGCATCCCACGTTATTGATATGACAGGCGGTCTCAGAGAGGGCTACACAGAGACCAGTCAGGTGTTTGTCTCAACACTAGAGCCTTTGTCTAAAGAGCAGATAGAGAGCTTTTATGCAGCTCTACCAGAAGGGGCGGAAGTTAACTTTACTCGCTATCCGAATGGCTATGAGTTCAACGTCTTGATGTTTGATGGGGACAGTAAACCCGTTACCGCTGACATGGATCAGGTGGCACTTGCGGCTGATCAGATACTAAAAATCGGTGATTCAAGCATAACTAATATCAGCACCAAAGAGGCTCAGTTTAAACCGGCTGGATATTCTACCATCGAAAACTATGACGAGGTCTTTGCAAGTTTCAAAGAATCTTTATATACTGCGAAGGCGAAAGAGTTAACCGGCAAGATCCAGAGGAAGAAAGATGGCAGACTCAAAGACCTCACCGAAAAGCAAATTGTTGCAGCCTTACGAAGGAAAAGTCCCCCGACAGATCTTGCGGGGCAAGGAAGCGCTAGAATTCAACGAGCGCATGGGGCTGTCCAGCAGCAGCTTAGTAGTTTCCAACAAGCTGAGCAAGTCGCCAAAAGCCTAGCGGAGTCTCGCGACACCAAGCTCAAGCTATTCGTCCAGAAAAACGCCAAGAAGGTTGGCGTCTCCCTACCCGATAATAAGACAGATGCTGCCCCAGTAGGCAAACCCCTGCTCATGAAGAGCGGGGATGACTCCAATGTTTCAGACCTATCTGCTCGCCGAGAGATGAACAATCTTAAAGCATTTAGAAGGAAGTTCATGGGTGGGCTGCAAGATAAGATTCAGCAGTCGAAAGAGTTTAATAAAGCAGCAGAAGCTGACGGACTCTTTGGATCTTTTGAGAAAGGCATGCGCTACGTCACGACTCAAGAAAATAGTGACGGAAAGACCGTTTCATTTAAAAGCGAGATTCTTCTATTAACAATGGATAGGGTTAGCGCTCTGGACCGCTCTGGAAAGTACAGCCCTTTTGGTGCAATACCAGCAGACAAGATCATCAAAGGCCCAGACGGTAAAGATCATACTGCTACAGTTTGGAAAAAAACGATTAACCCTAACGGGGAGGAAAGTACATCTACCGCATCATTATGGAAGCTAGAGCGGCAGTTGGCGGATGGCAATCTAAAGTTCATGGGTGGATTGCGAGGGGTTCCCGCACAATCAGACAAGCCCCTGCTCATGAAGCGCTCCACTGGCGGCGACAAAACAGTTGCCGTTGGACGCCCTGCCAGTAAAACCCGACCAGAAATTATAAGAGCCTACGAGGCACTAGAACGCGGCAACATAACGCGGCAGGAATTTGACGAAACGGTGCTGGAAACTATCCGCCCCTATGAAGCGGTGCCAACGCCTGCGAGTCGCGAGGACATGGAGCGAGCGCTAAATAAAGATAAAAAACTAAAAATAGAACTTCCTATTGAAGAGGGAGCGAGTGTTGGCCTTCGTCTGGATATTCCGGCTTACACAGACCACGGAGTCTGGGTTCCAACAATACACCCGAAAAAAGGATTAAACTCGCACCGCGCCACCGCGTCAGTCATTAATGCGGGTCTTAATATTCCCGCTAAACAGCAGGAGTTTGGAGCCAAGATTCTTAGAGGAGAGGAGAATAAAGGTCCATACGCAAGAATTACAGGGAATTTTGTAGACCGATCAGACGCAGAGAATGTCCGCCTAGCGCAGAAGTATCTAAATGATCCAGAGTGGAGGCAGATTGGTTTTGATCCTCGCCGACATGCCACCTTCTATGACAGGCGTACTGGAGAATCAATTGCTGCGGCACAAGAGGTCATCCAAGTTGGGCCATTAGTGTTAGCAAAAAACGCCACGGTGTCTCCAGACAAGCCCCTGTACATGAAGCGCCCATCAGGCCAGACCCAGCCGTATGAGGACGCACTAGAAACAGGGACTCTGCTCAACGGGGAGCCAACGTCCAACGAGATTACTCTGGATGATGAGACTCGCATTGAAGCCAGTATCAGAAAGATACAGGACAAGTACCTGACGCTTAAAAAGTTTCAAGGTAAGGCTGCTGAGTTTCTTGGAATTAACGAGCTGCCACCTGAGCTAGACACTTACATCGGTGAAGAGCTGATGTCAGGAAAGCTCAAGTTCGATTTTGACGGACTAGAGTCTGATTTCGTTAAGCCTATTGGGGATATTCTTCGCGCCAACGACATGGATGTGGATGACGCTGGCCTTTATCTAATGGCTAAGCATGCGAGAGAGAGAAACCGATACATAGCCTCTATTAATAAAAGCATGCCAGACGGCGGGTCGGGTCTGACTAACGAGCAGGCTGATCAGGTCATTAACTCAGCCCGTGAAGACGGTACTCTGGAAGCTAAGGAGGAGGTAGCGGAGATTGTCTATGACATGCTCCAAAAGAACCGCGACAGGATGGCTGAATCTGGCCTGCTGGACGAAGGCACAGTTGATTCATGGAACGAAAACTACGACTACTATGTTCCTCTCAAAGGCTTTGCAACTACGCAAGATGAGGATGGCACTTACATCGCGCCGATGGGTATCTCCAAAGGCTTTAATGTGTCCGGCAAAGAAGCGATGGCTGCTCTTGGAAGAGAGAGCCAGTCCGCTAACCCATTACTGTTCGCGCTGTTTGATGTTGAGAATAAAATGGTACGCGCTCGCCGAAACGAAGTCGGTCAGAGATTCTTAAATATGGCCGAGGCTGTTTCTGCTGCGGGCAGTCAGCAGTTCACAGTGTACCGAGATGGGGATATGCCGACTGAGAGATTTCAGGACTCAGCATCGGGCGAGGTTGTGTTTCGGCCTATGGCTGTTAACACTGTTCGCGGAGAACTGCGTCAGGACACTGGCGATAAGAGGTTTATGGGCGTCAAGGTTGACGGCAAGGAAGTCTTTATTGAAATTAAAGATGCCGGATTAAACCGAGCTATGCACAATGTGGGCGCTGATTCGTTTGATAATCTGGCGGGACTGCTAGACAAGGGCGTTGGCTTTTTGCAGAAGTTTCAAAACTTCCGCCGCAACATGTTGATCAACTACAACCCAAGCTGGTTTGTGATCAACCCGTTGAGGGACATCCAGACAGGCATCATGTATAACCTCGCGGAGGAAAGCAAAACCGGCGGCAGGGTCATGGGTGAAAATATGACGGCTGAGATTATCGCGGGCTATTTGCCTGCCGGTAAAGCCTACATACAAAACACTCGCGGGAAATCAAGCGGCAACCCTGAGCTTGATGCTTTCTATGAAGAGTATCAGTCAGCGGGTGCGGCAACAGGACTGACCCTGACTAGAGATATTGACGAGCAGAAGAGGCGCTTAGCGTCTATGATTTCGGATGGGTCGATTAAGAGTGGCATCCGGTCCCTTGGAAAGCTCATTGAAGATCTTAATGCTTCTTCCGAAAACGTGATCCGGTTTGCCACATTCGTTGCGGCCCGCAGAAATAAGGTGACTCTGGAAAAGGCTGCTAGTCTGGCGAAAAACCTGACTGTAAACTTTACCCGAAAAGGCGAGCTGTCATCTGGCGTCAACTTGATGTATCTGTTTTTTAACGCTGCCGTGCAGGGTACAGCCAACATCGCTCAAGCTCTGTCGGGACGGTCAACGTCTGGCGGACTCACCAAGGCTCAAGTGGCCGTGGCCTCGCTGACGTTAATTAGTTACTTAGTGACAGAGCATAACCTGATGGCGTCTGAAGAAGACGATGACGGGAAAAGTGTTTACGATGACCTGTCTGATTACGACAAGCTAATGAGCTGGAACATCGTCAATGCGGATGGGAAGACCTTCACTCAGATTCCTCTGCCATACGGTTACGGGTTCTTCCATACACTGGGGCGTCTGGGTGCTGAGTACGCAAATGAGTCTATTGATTTCGGGGATGTTCTAGCTACGACCACGGCGGGCTTTGCCCATCATATGCTTCCGCCTCCTCTGGGATTTGTTGGAGCAATCGGTAAGTCTGATGACACTATGGACTTTGTCAGCAGGGCAGCTGTAGATCTGGCCCCTGATATTGTCGAGCCTGTCCTCGCGCTCGCGGTCAACAAGAATCACTTTGGGTCTCCTATTTATTTAGAGAGCAACCCTCTCATGACGCCTGCGCCAGACTCATCCAAGTCTAAGCGGTCTACAGAGAAGATGTATAAGGATATAGCTCAGTTCGCTAACAGAGAGTCTGGCGGATCATTGTATCGGACCGGAGGTGTCGATTTCTCTCCTGACGCGATGAAGTATTGGGTCGAGTATTTCTCAGGCGGGCTAGGGCGGTTTGTTAGCCGCAGTATGGATGCCTCATACAAGCTCAGCAATGAGGTTCCAGCTGACGATCTTGCTGCCGGTGAATACCCGATACTGCGATACTTTAACGCCGACCCCAATCACTACAACGACCAGATGGAGTATTACGAAAACATCAAGGATGCCCAGCAAATCTTTTTGGAGAACAAAGAGATCTCTGGACCAGAAAAAGTGTTGTTCGCCAAGCGGAATGCGCCAGTCATTAAACTGGAAACACAATACAAGTCGGTGCAGAAACAGCTTCGCGCATTGCGGAAACAGAAGAAGCTCATAGAGAAGAATCAAGCTGATCCAGTTAGGGCTTATGAGCTGATCACACAGATCGAAGAAAAGATGCAGCTACTGTTTGACCAGTTCAACAAAAACTACAGGGCTGCAACCAAATAAATTTCACAACTAGGGGAATGAGCAATGGCTAAGACAGTTGCAGAAGCAAAACGGCAGGGCAAAAGCACCTACACCGGAAAAGACGGTAAAGCAAAAGCGGCTGTTACGCGAGAAGAGCTGGCGGCGTGGGAGAAAAAAACCGGCAAAAAAGGGCTGGGTGCGTTTTTGAATGCGCGAAATGCCAAGGGTAAAGCCCCCGACAAAAAATCTACAGCGGTTCCTTCTGGTAGTTTGAGTGCGAAGCAAAGAGGTGAAACTCCTCCTAGAAAATCTACAGCGGTTCCTTCTGGTAGTTTGAGTGCGAAGCAAAGAGGTGAAACTCCTCCTAGAAAATCTACAGCGGTTCCTTCTGGTAGTTTGAGTGCGAAGCAAAGAGGTGAAACTCCTCCCAGAAAATCTACAGCGGTTCCTTCTGGTAAGCTGAGCGACAAGCTCCGAGGGAAAAAACCAACATCTAGAGCCAAGCTGGAAAAGGTGAAAGTGACCGCAAAGAAAAAAAAGAAATAGGGGCAGCGAGAGACACCGCCCCTGATCGTTAGGTTAGCGGTACTTAGCGAAAGCGTCACTCAATACATAGTTGGTCAGCTCTGTTTCAAGTATCGTCTGACGCTCGCTGTGAGGCTTGTCATAGGGGCGCAGCCGTTGATGGCAGTAATGGCTAAGGGTATGGGTCATGTCGTGCCAGCCCGCTTTGTGAAGCCACTGCGGCCTGTTTGGATTAACGTACATGACGCCATTGCGAATCCAAGTGTATTGGTTCTTGCGCCTGACGATCTCCACCTTGCCTTTCCAAGGTCGCCGCATCGCCTTGCGGTAGATGGCCCGACATCCCCTAATCGCTTGCTCGTCTGTTGGGATGGTGTGCGTATAGGCTTTCCACTTATTATTGATAAGCCTGTCATACTCAGCTTCTGTACTCATAGCCAGTCCCTCCCCAGAAATTCATCCAGCGTGATGGTCATCGCTGACACCTCGCGCTCAAAGTGATTGCCATCGCAGGACAGCCCGTCCTTGATTGTGCGCTTGAAGTAGTGGTCG
>Ga0209192_10003316_pt1 | contig 10907 bp, 6 predicted proteins | sample ArcticOcean_MG_C_11_FD_187433 | JGI IMG/M metagenome (GOLD analysis project Ga0209192, IMG submission 187433) | Marine microbial communities from western Arctic Ocean - ArcticOcean_MG_CB2_154 (SPAdes) (version 2) | ecosystem: Environmental > Aquatic > Marine > Oceanic | place: Arctic Ocean... | reverse complement strand
TCAGATATTAAATCAATCGAAAATTCACTATTGGTAATATTCATTTTTATAATCTCAACTATATCAGATAAGAAATTTTCGTCGTTAGATTTCACCTGCTGTTTAGGATCTAAGCTTGATTTAGAAATTTGAGTAATGGGTTGTCTTGAATTCAAAAGGTTAACAATCAATGCATTTAATATTTTCATATTAAAGGGTTTTTCTAAATACGCATCAGCCCCAATTTCAAGACCTTCAATTTTGTCATCAACATCGTTTAAGGAAGTAATCATAATCAAAGGAATATGACTTGTTTGAAAATTGGTTTTTATAGTATTACAAAGCTCTTTTCCACCCATCACAGGCATCATTACATCCGTTATAATTAAATCTAGATTTTTTGAAAGCGCTATTAAAAGTGCTTCTCTGCCGTTAGGGGCATCAATCACAGTATATTTCTTTTCCAACTCAAATTTAATGGTGGCTCTTAAGTCCTCATTATCCTCTACTAGCAATAAGGTTTTATTACTAGTAATACCCTCTTGAATAGACTCTGAATCGAAAACTTCTGACTCTTTAACAAACAAGTCCTTTTCGTTATAATGTTCGCTTCCCTTTTTAAGAGTTAAAGAAAAGGTGGACCCTATATTCTGTTTACTTTTAAACTCAATTGTTCCCCCGTGCAATTCAATAATTTTTTTGGAAATCATTAAACCAATTCCAGAACCTGAAATCCCTTTATTGTTAATATTAGTTCCTCTAGTAAATCTTGAAAATAATAATTTATGTTCATCTTCTGGGATTCCTATTCCATTGTCTATAAAATCAATTTGGACATTTTTATTATTTACTAAAACCTTAATTTCGATTTGCCCCCCATCCTCGCTATATTTTATAGCATTTGAAATTAAATTATAAAAAATTCGTGATACTTTAGTTTCATCAAACCATAAATAAACCTTTGGAACTGATAAAGATATATCAATAGACTTTTCAATGAGCAGAGGCTCAAACTCAGCAACAGTTCTGTGTATTATTTTCTTTAAATCTACTTTTTTAACTGACAACTTTAGCATCCCTCGGTCTGCCTTTTGAAAATCTAAAAGTTGTGTTACATATTCATTTAAATTTTGTGTATTTCGTTGTATTAGCTCAATACTATTTTGAAATTTGTTTTTTTCTGAAAGTTGAGAAACCAATAATTGAATTAAGGTAACAGGTGTGCTAATATCGTGTGCAACTTCGGTAAAGAATTTTATTTTGTTATCATTAAACTTTTGATCAGCTCTTGATTTTTTTATTAGAATTAATAGATACCCTAAGACAAGTCCTAGGAATATATATACTAAAAAAGCGAAATTACTTAACCAAAACGGTTGTTTAATAATAACGTCTATGCTATAGATTTCTGAAGATAAAACGCCATCTACATTTGTAACTTTTGTCTCTAAAGAATAGGAACCTGCAGGTAATTTTGAATAGACGGCTTGTCGACTATTTTTTGATAGGTTTGGTTGGTTGTCATAGCCCTTTAATTCCCAACTGAATACTTGTTTTTTTGACCCATGAAGCTTGGGGGTCTCAAAATTAAAACTTAATGAATTTTGATTGTAATTTAGTTCGATTTTATCAAGAAAATTTATGTTTTTATCAAGGATTGTAGCGTCTGGTGCAACCCCATTAATTTTGAATTCAGAAACATAAATCTTTAAGTCTTCTTTCTCACTTGATAAATCTTTAGGGCTAAATAGCGCTGCTCCTTTGGGACCTCCAAACGCCAAACGGCCAGTATTAGATTGCGTGGATGCACCAAAACCAAACGATTTAATAGTTAAGCCATCAGCCGCATCAAATTTTCTGATAATGCCTCTTTTTGGATTAAGCTTCCATAGACCCGAATAACTTCCCAACCATAGGTTTGCATTAGCATCTTTTTGAATCGAAAATACAGTTCCCGATTCAAAATTTAGCTCTTTATTTAGGTGCTTAATCTCTTTAGTCGTTAGATCATAGCTTAAAAGCCCTTGCGTATTTCCAATCCAAATACAATTGTTGATTTCATCAAAACACAAAGAATAAATCTGTGGAATATTTTTAATGATCTTATTTTTAATCGGCCTTATTTTTTTGGTTCGTTTATTAATTTCCTTCAAGCCGTGAGTAGACCCCACAAATATAAGGTCTTGATTATTAGAGATAATAGACCGCGCATTCCCCGTCTTATAACTGTTAACTAAAACACCGTTTTGATAGTGTTTTACAGGACCATCAATCCCTCCGACCCAGACTTCACTTTTGTCAACATGAGTGGCAAAAATTAATTTAGATTTATTGTTATCTTCGATTAAAGGAAAAACATCTGTTTTTCCGGTTTCTGGATTGAACTTAATTAATCCGCTACCATACACTCCTAAAATAAGATGGTTATTGTACTTATTTATAGTTAATACTGCCTTGTTTGCTAAATCTGGGTTCTTATTATAATTCGTCCACATTCCATCCGGAGAAAGCTTACTAATTCCGTTTTCTGTTCCAAACCAAACAGTATCACTTTCATCAAAATATATAGAACGAATATTGTTATTGTGTATACTATTTGACTTGTATGGCACATAAGAAATATTATTAAATGGATTGTTTTTTGGATACACCAAATCAATACCAATTTCTCTCAAACCCAGCCAATAAACGTTTTCATCGTCTACAAAAATCTCATAAATACTATTTTGACTTAAAGAGTTAAGTTTATTGGGATCATGTTTTAAAGTCTTCACAATATTTAAATCTTGATCTATTACTAATAACCCCACACCTTCAACAGAGATTAAGGCATTATTTTCTCTATCAAAATCAATAGATCTTGCCGTAAATGTATCAACTTGACTATCATATAAGTCTACATTTTTAGTGTTTTGTGCATCAATTACAAAAAGTCCCTTTTGATACGTTCCAGCCCAAATTCTATTTTGATTATCAAAATCAAAATCAAGCGTTTCAATGGCCTCTAAAAGTGTATGCTGATACACAAGTTGATTGGAAGTCTCTAAATAACGATACACATTAATCCCATTCGTTGCGGCAACATAAATCTTGCCATCTCTTACATGGATCTTCCTATTAAAACGGGTTTTAGAATGTCGTAATTTACTGGTTTTATTGGATTCTAAATCGTGAATTAGCAGTCCGGATTTAAGTCCAATTACTAAGGTATGATCATTGAGCAACTCAAAAGATAAAAAATTAAGATTTTTGAGGTTTAATATGGATTTAAAATTGTCCTGTTCATACTGGTATTTCAGCAGTTGCCCTTTAGAGCCCAAAACGAAGATATTTCCTGCAATATTAATAATATCTTCAACTCCGTCAGAAACATACGTATCGTACCTTTTAAATTCATGTCCAGAATATTTATTTAGACCTTGAGAAGTTCCAATCCACATATACCCCAAACTATCTTTTTCAAAAGCACGTGCAGCACCGCTACTAATCCCATCATAAACACCAAGATGTTTAATTTGCTGCCCATAGATTAGAGAAGAAAAAAAAATTAAAACAAAAAGAATTGAGTTAGAAACTTGTTTTTTCATGACAACGATTTACTTCAACAAAATACAATTTTTTAAATGAGTAATGTCTTTACTATTAGTGGTTTTTTTGGTTTTGCTTAGATTTCATGACCTCTTTTAGCCGCCAATCTCTATTTGGGTTGTATTTATATTGTTTTTTTAATGTGGTTGCTTGATCTCTAAGGTTTTGTTCTATGGCATCATAGTTAGCAATATCAATTAAGTTATTCATTTCACCAGGGTCATTTTTAAGGTCATACAACTCATCAATATCATTGGCTAAAAAAGAATCTACCAACTTATATCTTTCTGTTCTAACAGCAATTTGATTTGGTCCGGCATACGGCCAGTAACTATCTACATAATATTCAAACAAAATGGCTTTTCTCCAGTTCTTTTCTTTTTCACCCTTCAATAAATTTACCATCGACTCTCCTTGCATATAGTCTGGTTTTTCTATTCCTGCTAGCTTCAGAATTGTCGGAGCCATATCGATGTTCAAACATTGTTCTTTTACTTCGGTACCTTCTTTAATTATTTTGGGATAGCGAATAAGCATAGGAACACGCATAGAGTTTTCATAAGCTAAGCGCTTGTCTAAAAAAGTATGTTCACCCATAAAATATCCATTATCACTAGTGTAAATAATTACGGTATTCTCTAGTTCGCCCATTTGCTCTAAAGTAGTTAGAACCCTTCCAAGAGATTCATCAATAGCAGCTAAACATCGCAAAAGTTGCATGTTTTTATCATAATTTATCGGCCATTCTTGTTCTGGCAATTCAGAGGGAATTGGAAGATTCTTCCTCCAAGCAAAACCATAGGTTTTTTTTCTTTGCCATTCAGGCTTCCCTTTAAAGGTTTCTTTATGCGTATCATAAGGTGGTACAGGCAATTTCTTGTCTACATATAAATCTGCATGTCTTGGAGCTGGAAGATGTGGTTGATGCACCGCTTTGTGCCAAAGATTTAAACTAAACGGTTTGTTTGTATCTCGTTTTTCTTTTAACCAAGTAATTGCTTTATCTGTAAGAATATCTGTCATATATCCTTTTTCTTGATACTCGCGTCCATTTTCATTGACCGGAGGATCAAAATATTTCCCTTGCCCTATAAAACTAAACCAGTAATCGAAACCGGGTCTTATGTGCGCTTTCCCTCTTAAATGTGCCATATGAATTTTACCCACATGCGCTGTTTCATACCCCGCTTTTTGTAAATGACTAGAATAGGGTGCAAATTCATCCCAGTTTGGATCTACATGACGATTATTTTGGTTTGCACCATGAATATGAGGATACGTACCCGTTAAAAAACTAGCTCGAGATGGGGAACATATAGATTGTGTGACGAAAAAATTCTTAACATTTACACCTTCTTTTGCTAATCGATCAATATTTGGTGTTTTTAAAAATGGATAACGACCAGAAAACCCAACGGCATCAAAAGGTTGATCGTCTACCATGACAAATAAAAAGTTAGGCTGTTTTATATTAGAAGTCTTTTCTTTTTTTTGAGCACTCAACCTTGAGTTAGGCACTAGAGACAGTAGTACAATTAGAATAATTAGATTATTTATTCTCATTTATTTATGATTGATTATTATTATTACAAAGCATAACTGCAAAAATAACGATATGTATAAAAGATATTTCATACCTGAATTATTTATGAATTAGAATTTGAATACTTAAATTGGATCTCCAACGGAACATCAAACAACCCTTCAAGTTCATCTCTGTTTTTTTGATAAAATTTGGTTTCTGGCGGAAGACTTAAATTATTCCAAAAGTGTTGATTATAGTCTAATTTATATAAAGTCATATCTCTTTGATTATATTCGTCACCTTTAGATTTTGCTGTTTTGGAATTGTCATCTAAGTTCAAAACAAAAACCTCATGTCTGTAGGCTACTGGAACAAAAAGCTTTGGTTTTTTTCCAGTTTGAATCATAATTCTTTTTATATGTTCCGGCGTTTTAACCTGGAATGTATACTCCCTTTTATGATAACTCAAATACAGCTTGTTTTGATTGTTATTTTTATAAACATAAATAGCGTCCATAGACCTTCCTTCTTTATGTGTCTTAAACATGTCTAATCTATATATTTTAGCCGTATTTAATCCAATATATAGTGTTATAAAATCGCCGTTTTTATCGGTTCCTTTGATAACTACAATATCATCATCATCATAATTAGTATCCTTTATTTTTTTCCATTTATAGACACCCAATGAGATTCCTTTTCGCAGCGGGTTATTCCACTCCATATACTGCAATGAGTGTTTATTTTGAAGGTTTTTCACAAATCTATAGTCAGAAGAGGTACGATTGTGACGGATCTTAAAACCATATATATTGGACGAAGGCCCGCGATCTACAACATCAATATACTGTTCAATAAAAAAACGACAAATTTTATCTTCTACAGACCAACGCCTGTAGAGCATCCCAAGTGCATGTTTGCGGCTTAGAGTATTCGCTTTAAGCTTTTTAAGGGCATTTTTTACAATCGTTTTTGAACTTTGAATTGATATTTCTTTTAATTCCGTTATTTTATCTTTTAAAATGATCTTTTTATCTTTTAATTTAATAAAGTCTTGAACACTAATTTTATAAGTCTCATAACCTATAGAAGAAACCTTAAGTGTATCTATCAATTCTTTTTTGGAGATAGAAAAACTAAAACTCCCGTCTTCCGTTGCACTAGCTCCTATATTCTTCTTTGAAATACCAATGGAACTATAAGGAACCGGATAGTCATACATATCATATACTAAACCTTCAATACTTATTTTAGATTGAGAAAAAACAAATAATGAACTCATAAAAAGAAGCAACAGTATTAAAGGCTTCAATTTGTGAACTAACTTAATGGTGTTTAGATTCATAATCGTTTCGTTAAATTAGTTTAATAATTAATTCTCCATAAGATTAACCAACGTTTTGTATGCTAATTTAGGTTGGTACTCCCTGTCAAATAAAAGTGGATAGTTCGCACGCCCCTTTATAGGCCAATCGTTAAGCCAAGAATATTGATCACTTAAAGCATCTACTTTAATTTTGTTAGAATTGTATAAACCATTAGCACTAATTAAAATACATACAATTGCTATTGTAATAATTGTGGACGCATATCTGGTTATTTTTTGTATCATTTTCTTACTTTTAATTAAAAACCCGCTCTTAAACTACCAATGTCAAATGAAACTCCATTTAACTGTATTGAGCCGTTTTCGTTAAATTATATTTTTTTCCTAACAAGTACATGATCATAACAGGTATTTCATCATGCGCGCCTGAAAAAAAAGTGTGTTGCCAGCTGGATTTGGATATATAAAGCTCGATTGAAAATCTAAGTTTTTAAATAAAATAATTTATTATTCATTTAAAGGGGCTTTATCTACAAAATTACGCATCACTTTTAATTTTTGGCTGTACATTTTAACTCGTTCTATATTCGCTACAAGTTTTGAAATATCTGTGTTTTGTTTTTTAGTTTCTTCCTGACTGGAAATATCCTGTGGTATTGAAATAACCAATAGAAAAAAGATACTTAACTTGTAAATTGAGTTCATACTGATCATTTAGTTAAATGTGATGTTTGATGCCTTATACCCGATTCGTATGGCTCTTGCCAATAGTTTCTGAGTGGATTTAATTTTAATAGGTTTTGTGTATAACAACCAACGGCCCTTACCTATCATGTCTTCCGTTTGATAACCGATAGAAGCCCCTTTTGTGTCGCAAGACATTTTTACTAGACCATACGAATTAATCTCGATCTTTACATCTGTTGTTACTGGCTGAATCATTTCTGGCCAAAACCCTTTAATAATTTCACTTTCTGGCTTAAACCCTTGATCATCAATATCCGCTTGCCATTTTGAGAGGGCCGTTCTTAATTCAATAAGTTTCGCTTCATAAGCAGGATTAAGGGCTAAATTATGCACTTCGTCGGGATCTGTTTTTAAGTCATACAATTCCTCTACAGGCTTCTTTTTCATAAAAATATAAGCCGCATCTCCACTCAATTCACCTTTAATATCCATATCAATAAGTTTCTTATTCATGGGAATTTGCTCTCTGTATTTATTTCTAAAAATTAAAGGTAATTCTGTCATAAAATTTTTAATATATACAAATCGTCCATCTAAAACTGAACGCTGCATATCAGTAGATTCATCAAATCGATCTGCAGAACCATAAATATATTCTCTAGATTCTTTTTTATACCGACCCGCAAATGCCTTACCATCTGTATGCTTTGGGGGTTTAATATCTAATAGTGACATGACAGTAGGCCCTAAATCCATCAATGAAACTAATGCATCCTCAACCTCTCCAGCATTATATTTATTTGGATACCTAATAATCAAAGGAACATGAAGCCCACTGTTTCCTACAGCACGCTTTTGTCTCAAAAGATTTCCACCATGATCACTCCAAAAAAAGATAATTGTATTGTCTAGTAAATTCTTAGCTTCTAAATTTTTTAATAACTCCCCAACCTCTTTATCAAGTGCCTCAATATTGGAATATTTGATAGCCAAATCATTTCTAACTTCAGGAATATCTGGATAGTAGTCAGGAACTATAACCTCATTTGGAAAGACTGTTAGTGGCTTATCTTTTCGCAACCAGATTCTCGACTCGTGCGTCGTATATAAGTTTTTGACATAAAAAAACGGCTGGTTGCCTGGTATTTTATCAAATAAATTTGATCCTAACGTATGATCCCAAGCAGTGAAAGGAGCATTAAACTGATAGTCACATTTATTGTCATTTATGCAGTAATACCCTTCGGCTCTTAGATACTGCGTAAAGGGTTTTACGTTTTCAGGAGTGACCACTTCATACTCAGGAATTGGGTAACCTGCTTTGTCAATTATATTGGTTGTTGTTTTTAAGAATAATTTTTCTGGAGTCTTATAATTATTTAGATTGCCCGTGCGCATGTTATGGGCTCCTAGACGCGCTGGATACATGCTTGTAATAATCGAAAAACGACTGGGTGCACACACACCTACTGTAGAATATGCATTTAAGTACCTAACGCCTTCAGCTGCTAGCTTGTCAATATTTGGTGTCTTAATTTGATTGACTCCATAAGCGCCCATAATGGGGCCTACATCTTCACAACTGATCCATACAACATTGAGTGGTTTTTTAGCAGTTTCTTGAGCGTTTATCCTAACTGTGTTAGCGCCAAAAAGAATGAATAAAAATGAATAAATAGCTAATTTCATAGTTTGTTTTTAATAATGTAATTTACTAGATTTAATCCTTTAAATTTTATTTAGATACTTTATTCTATTTAGGGTTCCTATCGAAAGGGCTGCAGGTTTGGCTAAATATGAGTCCATCCGCCCGAGAGGTAATTCACTATATTGAATTTTTCATTTACAAAGACAAAAACACAGTTAGTTACTTACTCCATATATATTAGATTGATACCTGTTGTGTAGTAAATTACTTAAAGAATCAACTACAGATTTATATTTAACTTCATTAGACAAATTGACCGTTTCATTGACATCATTTTTATGATCAAATAACATGTTATTAATACATTGACGCTTGCCTTTAAGTTTTAAATATTCCGTATAACTATACTTAGTAGTTTTAATGGTGTATCCTTTAGCGTTTTTCATAAAAACATGGCTTTTATTTTCGTGATATGGGTTTCTTATAATGTTTACAAGACTTTTTCCATCTAGCTTATGTTTTGGTTTATCTAAATCCAAAAGCGCTAACAATGTTGGATATATATCAACCAATTCAACAAGCGAGTTAGAATTAGTTTTGAAGTCATTTCTTGGGTCATATATTATTAAAGGAACTTTTCCTGAAGTTCTGTGACTTGTATATTTTCCCCATTGAGAATGTTCTTTAAGATTAAATCCGTGATCAGAGACAAATACAATTATAGTATTATTTGCGATCCCCTCTTCATCTAATGTGTTCATTATTTTTCCAATTAGATGATCAACGTACGATACGGTTGCATAATAACCATGCGTTAATTTCTTAGACAAATCTAAAGGCAAATCTCCCTTTTTAGGAATCCCTGAGTAGCCATATATTAATTCTGCATTATAACTTATGGAGATCTTAGGAGCATTAATAGGAGGACTCTGATTTAAAGGAAGCTTGATAGAATCATAGTCATAAATATCCCAAAATCTCTTTGGAGCAATAAATGGTAAGTGATTTGAAATGAAACCAGCCGTTAAAAAGAATGGTGATGATTTGTTTTTTAACTTTTTAATATCTCTTATGACTTTATTTGTCAAAAGACCATCAATCAAAACACTATCCTTAACATTGGCAATTTCAAAAGCAGGCCCTTTTCCTGTAATTTTTTCTAATTCTTTATTTTCTTTTGTTTGGTAATCCTTCCATAAAGATTGCCACCAATCGATAGGCTCAATTCCTTCAGGATTATCAAAAGCATAGGGCCTCCACACTTCATCCCAATCGTCCCATTTATCATCCAAAAAGTGGTAAATTTTTCCATTTGAGATAGTTGTATACCCATTGTTTTTTAAAAGTTTCGGAATTGTAACTATATCATTTTTTTCAATATCAACCCTAGTTTTGTAATCAATAAAATAATCTTTACTAGGATATATTCCTGTAAGCATACTCGCACGTGAAGCCCCACATACAGCAACATTTGCATACGCTTCGTTAAACTGAACCCCCTTTTTAGCTAACTTGTCAATATGAGGACTATATATGTGCTTTGAACCATAAGAGTTTAACTCTGGCCTTAAATCATCCATATATAATAATAATACATTTGGCTTTTTATGAACTTGTGAGTAAGACAGTGTTAGCGTAAAAAACAGTAATATTGATAAATTTAAATGCATATATTTTGCTAATACTTTATAAACTTAAACTTTTATCAGAAACAAATTCTATAAAATAATTAGAGTAAAACTCTTTGCCAATCTGCTACGATATGATATATGAAGCGTTTCAATTATCTCTCCAACCTTATAATATGGAAACATTAAAATGGACGAATGATAAAACAAAGACCAAAGTTATTTAGCTCTGGCCTTTTTAAAATTCATTAAACCACAATTTATACCACTAGTTTATTAAGTCGTTCGTATTGACTTCAGTAAGCGGAATTGGCAGTTGCATTACTTGCGTTGGATCTGTACTGAGTTTTATATCAACATCAGCTTTAAATATTGGATTATTATTATGTTTATTTATCGTGTGCGTTAAAAAATAATCAAATCCTCTTCTTCTGTTATTGTGAGCATCTTCACCTTCTCCTAGAAGTTCAAATCGATATTCAGTCATAATAGCATCTCTAAAGGTCGCTTGATCTCCAAGATATG
>Ga0209192_10003311_pt1 | contig 10916 bp, 29 predicted proteins | sample ArcticOcean_MG_C_11_FD_187433 | JGI IMG/M metagenome (GOLD analysis project Ga0209192, IMG submission 187433) | Marine microbial communities from western Arctic Ocean - ArcticOcean_MG_CB2_154 (SPAdes) (version 2) | ecosystem: Environmental > Aquatic > Marine > Oceanic | place: Arctic Ocean... | reverse complement strand
AACACGGAATGATGGTGGGCTACATAGATGGTTCACAGAATGTGAGTGCCGTACAGACTGGTTGGGACATGACACCAGAAGCATTATCAAAATTATTATTGGACAAGTACCCTACCAAGGAAGATGCGATGACAGTTGTTGATTCGCCCTTGTTGGTACCAGTGTTCAAAAAAGACGATTACTGTTATGTGGATGAGTTTGGTGACGTTATTGAATCAAATCTATCGTGGAACAAGGAAGTGATGAGAAAAGATATTGGTCACTTGTTTTTATTCATGAAAGGTACATGGCAATATTCAGACAATGGTATTGATTGGACGCCGGCCATAGAAGAATTTGTAGATACAAGTGGCGTGGCTGTTGAAAGCATCAGAGAAGCATTAGAAATGGAGAAAGCATAATGAAAAAGAAAAGAAACAAATTAGAAAGAAAACTAGATGAATACAATCACACAATGGAGTTGATTAGAACTATCATTCCAGTTGCGATACTATGTCTTCAGGTAGTGATATTGGTGAAACTTATATGAAGAAAACCTTGTGGAAGAAAGAGATACTAGAACTAGAAAAACAAATGAAATCTTTGAAAAAGAAAACTAAAAAGAAAAAGGAAGATAAACTAACCAAAGAAGATTGGATTGAGTTGTTGAACTTTTGGCCCATGACCATTGTGGTACCCATCATGTTGATACTGATCCTGTTCGGACCATGGATAATGTCGTGAGCATAACATCCATATTCGCAGGCCTGCTTTCAATATTCACAGCCAATGAGACTATAGATATTTCACAGAAGGTATATTCAGCATTGAACACCGGGGCCAAGATCATTGAGAAGACAGAGAAGAATGAGTGGAAGGCCTCGGCCCACGAAGAAGGGTATCAACTAACCAAAGATGGAATCCTAAAATTAGGAGGACTGAAGTAATGAGCAAAGACAAAGAAACCAAAGAACTGAATGATTGCTACCAGGAATTATTCAAGACCGTGATTGATATGCAGGTAAGGTATAACAACCAGATGATCGCAGGCACGATGATGGCGCAGGCCTTAAGGATTTACAAGAGCAACCTAACAGAAGAAGGATTCAAAGCCATGGTGCAGACCATCGCCGACAGTAGTGATACCATTGAACCCTTTGACACACCAACTATCAATTAGGAGAAGATATGACAATACATGAAACCCATAAACATTGTTTCCAAGTAGCCGATGTAGGTGACTGGGATCTAGATGAGGATAGAAGCATAGTACCATCAATAGAATATGCTTTGAAGGCCGATGGAGTGGAGGCTGTGGTAGATGGTGAAGAATTCAACAGCGGAGTCTTCTATGTCTACACAAGATCACCAAGGGAAACCGTAGAAGAAGCATTGGAGAATCAAGGAATCCCCCTAGAGGCCTAGACAAAACCTTCCATTCTATGCGACTCATTTGCGGTTGACGGTATTACCATCCATGCTATACTGAATATATAAGCAATTAACAAAAGGAGTTGAATATATGAAAATAGACATACACGAACAGATCTTTAAAATGACTGGTGATGAGCTAGAGTCAATTATGGCATCTGTAAAGTTGAGAAGAAATCAATTACACTTCGCATCCGCCCACTCATTAAAAGTAGGACAACGGGTGTCTTTCAAAGGTAGAGGTGGCTTCACAGAAAAAGGTACTGTTGAAAAGATCAAGATCAAATATGTTCTAGTAAGAACTGACAGAGATCAGAGATGGAATGTACCAGGATCACACCTAACTCAAATCAAGGAGGCTGTTAATGCCTAATTGGTGCGATAATCAAATCACTATCACAGGCGACAAGTCTGTGATAGACAAGATAGAGAAGATAGTAAGAGAAGAAAAACACAATCAAGGACTTCTTGATTTCATGTATCCGATGCCCAAGGAACTAGATGACACGACGGCAGACGGAAGTACAGGACCTGCTCAAGAAGAAATGTTGGCGAAGCATGGACACTCAGACTGGTACAGTTGGAGAACAGACAACTGGTGCACCAAGTGGGAAGTGAACGAGTTCTATGGTGTGGACAGACAAGGTGACACCATATCATTCGCATTCAGTTCAGCCTGGGCACCACCGACTGGTGCTTACACTCACTTCATAACAAGTATGGCGGAGAAGAACTTGGACGTATCCTTGAAGGCGTACTACTACGAAGGTGGATGTGATTTCGCAGGATGTTGGGACAATGGTGACGACGAGTGCATCAGCCCAAGCGATTACAAGTCCGACGATGAGTACTGGAATGATGGACTGGGATATGACCTGAACGAGATGTTCAACTTCATAGAGTCGATGGCGGAGTATGAAACAGAACAAGAAGAAGAGAACAAGGAAGATGTCACAGAGTATGTGAAAGGCAAAGCAATCAACATAGGGGAGGAGGCATAATGTCAACAAGAGCTAGAATAGGAATAATGCAGAAGAGCGGTAGGATCATAGCATCATACCAACATTGGGACGGTTATCCAGGGGGACTAGGATACAACCTATGTGAAAATTGGGAAGACTCAAAGAAGGTCACTGAAGCGATCAAGCTAGGTGATGCATCATCATGGAAATACATGGTAGGTGAGCAGATAGACTTTGATGATAGATCAAATCCTTTACATGAGGTTCAGAACTGTTATTATGGCAGAGACAGAGGTGAGAAGAATGCAGGATACAAGGTCTACAAGGACGAAGCCGAATACCTTAAGAGGGGTTTCAACAGTTCGGAAGAGTTCATCTACCTGCTGAAGAACACGGGCGACGAGGACTACCTTGGCAAACCCAAGTTCACTTGGTACTACTCTGCGTCAACTTATGTGGACAAGCCAGATGGAGGATACAAGGAATCTATATCAGACTTCAAACTGTTAGAGAGAGTCGCTATCCTGGAACACATCGACATCCTGAAGAGATCAATGGAGATGGAAGACGAAAGGAAGGTGGCGTAATGGTTAGAATAGAATGGAGATACACCAAGGAGCGAGGCGACTACAAGGACGACAATTCCAAGAACAGGGGGTTCAGTCTTGTGGAAGTTGATACCAAGTATGATATCAAGACGGTGCTGAAGGAGTTCTATGACAGCATGAAGGAACCAGTTCAAATCATTAACATAAGACAGGAGAGAATATAATGGATGAATGCTTTTCAGAGATACAGGTCAACGACAAGGTCTATTACTTCAATACCAAACTCCAAGAACGTTCTGGCACGGCTCTTATGAGAGGTCCAGCAGGTTGGGTTGTGGTTATAGAAGATGGAGACACGGTAGTGGTCAACGAAGGCGACAACTATGCAGGTCACACCGGAGGCAAAGACAGAGAACCAGATCACCTAGGGCATTTCCTGAATGGATAGGTTGTTAAAATTCTGCCTACCTCTAGACTTACAGACATGGTTGAAACAGTACCAGGCTCCAGAATGTGAATCGGCCTTTGCAAAGGATATTCCCAACAGTTGGTATAATCACCGAATGGCAAGTAGACTGGCCAAGGTCATACAGATCAGGAAGAAGTACCGAGGTCCATCGATCTATATAGAACAAGGTAGGCTTAAAATCTATACCAGACCTTCTGCCTTTTGCCACAAGAAATTCGCAGACAGATTCGCATTGTATGAGAGATAATTTGGATGGCACTATATGTAGTATCATATGAAAATCATACCACAACATCTTGTGGTTTTCACCAGGTTGACGCTATTACCATCCATGCTATAATGAATTATAACAAAGGAGTTGAAAATATGTATAAAAGAGACAAACACTACAACGAGAAGATTTCTAAAGTAGATTTAGAAATAGAAATATCTAAACATTACAAAAACGAGCATGGACTGGTTATACAGTTGATGAGTAATTGTGTTCAAGACGACATGATTGAAACTAGACATGAACTGTCTTGTGCCAATGAAGAGCTTTGGTCGTTGAACGATTGGCCGGAGGGAGAAGGCTTTGGTAGTTCGGATAGACATTCTTACATTGATAGAGTTAAGGAATCTATCGCATTTGAAAGAAAGTTCCTACAAGCAGAAACAGAATTGATATCAATCAACAAATTGGAGGAGTCTCCGAAGAATGATGATGTTAGATCTTACATGAGAATGAACGAGAAATTAACAGAAGGGTTGGTAGCATAATGTCAGATAAAAGTATATTGAGTAATCAGGAACAAGAGCAATTGGTTAAACTTTTTAATGATATCAAGTTAGACCTTACCGTGACAGACTTTCCAACTAGAACCAACAGGTTAGAGGCTGTGGAGAACATGAAGAAGGTTTTAGAAATTCACGGATACAACTTAACAAGGGAGGAAGTATAATGACAGGAGTTAGACAAGCTACCGACAAGATATTGGAGATGGTAGAAGAAGGTATCCTAGACAAGGATACGGTCATAATGTCATGCCTGAAATACATGTCAGAGGATGATGTAGCAGACATGGCTCACTCGAATGAATTTTTTATGACAACCAACGATGAGGAGGACGACAATGACGAAGACTAAAGAACCCAACCCACCATTTCCGGTGGAAATTATAGATGTGGTACCCACAGAAGTTGCCAATCCGTTCACGAAGCAGAAAGCGACTCTACAACCAACGGCAATCGCGGTATATGATTGCATCAAGGGAGCAGAAATGTTAGAAGACTTTGACATAGTCGAGAAGGGACTTGACTGGTTCAGAGAACACTATCCAAAAGAATACATGGTATTATTGGATTAATGACAAAAACAAAAGGAGAAAATGACAACGATTAGATCAATAGCCGTTTCGTTCGGCGAAGGTATGATTTTTGGATCTTACACCGTAGGACCAGTGATGGTCTTTTTATGGAGTGTGGGATTCATCACGATAAATTAGTATTGAAAGGCGACAATGTCCAATCAGAAGATACCACCATATGATTACCATGTTTGGTTCAAAGGATCAAAGAAACCCATCCTTATGTTTGCCATGCACGAAGACCACATCCGTTGGCAATGTGAACCCAAGATACCGGTAAAGATCAAGAGGATATACCTCAAGGAAGAGAAATTACGAAGTGAAAGGTTAGGACCAAAAGGATGTGTGGTAAACCAGCCAGCCAATTATGACAAAGGATTCAAGGTATTGAGAACATGGTTAGACTCCGAAGGAGGACCACCTGAATCAGTGAGGAAAGAATTGAGAGAATTGTTCATAGACTATGATAGGGTTGATAGAAAAACCACAACATATAGTCAAAAAAAGAATGGTCGGCACAAGATATAGTGCCATCTACCGGTTGACGGTATTTGTATCCATGTTATATTAAAGAATAACAAAAGGAGTTGAACAATGTATAAAACAATAGAAGAAAACAAAGACCTGCTTAAATTCAATGCAGAGGGAGTTCATCCAGCAGACCAGTTCTTGAATGCTAGAACAAAGGCAGTTGAGGCAGTTGATCTTTATATGCTAGATAAAGAAGAGGCAATGTATTGCGGTTTCGCTAATGTTTCGATCCACCCAGCACAGGGCAAGTTCGTTTCGTATATGAAAAAGGCAAGTATTGGATCTAGTGGATCAGGAGGGTACAGAATATCTTATTACGATATCATGCCTGACAACCACGAATACAATAGAACACAGTCGATGGACATCAAGGAAGTGGCTTGTGATGCCTTTAGAGATGAACTGAAGAAATACGGTTTAACAGTTTATTCGGAAAGCAGAGCAGACTAATGCAAGGAACATTAGAATTCGTATTACAATCAGCGAGGGCGGTCATGGCCTCCCTTGCTTTGAGCTACGAGGTGGAGTCGGGTGTGAGTGTAAACGAAACAGAATTAAAATGTATGGCAGAGAACATCTACTTCGAAGGTAGGGCAGAACCCATGATGGGCAAGATTGCGATAGGCCATGTGGTAATGAACAGAATTGAAGATAAGAGATTTCCAGATACGATATGTGATGTGGTACACCAAGGTCCTGTGAGGGAATCATGGAAGACGAAGAAAGATCCTACACTGGCCAAAGAGGACAGGATCTACTATCCTAGAAAGCACAGATGCCAATTCAGTTGGTGGTGTGATGGCAAAAAAGATATTATATGGGCGACATACAAGAGTGGAGAGGTCATAGACCAGAACATGACTGCCTGGAGAGATTCAATCCATGTAGCACTATTCATCATGAACGGTGACTACGGCAAGGATCCAACCCACGGTGCGGTGTTCTACTATAACCCACACATCGCGAATCCAAATTGGGGTTTGATATACACGGAGACGGCAATGATAGGCAACCATAGATTCATGAGGGATCAATAATGAAGAATATCCTTATAGCTTTTGGCATAGTGTTGTTCACCTTGTTCGTCCTATCCTTTGTGTTCAAGGCGGTAGAGGCAGATGAACTGCCATACGAGATCGTTCAGCAATTAGAAGAGATCGAATCCAAAGTGAAAAAGAACAATAAAATTCTAGAAGACATGGAATACAAATTATATTCCATAGAACAGTTATTAAGAACAATAGAAGGGAAACAAAAATAATATGATGAAACCATGGACGGTACTACAAGAACTTGAAGCAGATAACAGTAGGCTGAAAAAAGAGGCCATTATCAAGCGAGAGAGCGACGCAGACAACAAGGACTTCTTTGATGGGGTGTGTATGGCGTTGGACGGATTCAGAACATTTGGAGTCCAAAAGGTGCCTACATCTACCAAAGATGGTGCAGGATTGAGTCAGGACATATTTGACCTAGTTGTGAAACAGTTGGAAGAGAGAACCCTGACAGGAAACGACATGAGGGACAGGATAGACGAGTTGTGTGCCACAGCCACAAAGGAAGAGTGGAACGATTGGTACAGAAGAATTTTGATCAAGGATCTGAGATGCGGTATGACACACAAGACGGTGAACAAGTTCAGCAAGTACAAGGTTCCTGTTTTTGAATGTATGTTGGCCACAGACTCTGCCAAGCACGAGAAGAAGATGGTGGGGGAGATGATCGTAGAGCCCAAACTGGATGGTGTCAGAGTGATAGTGATCTGTGATGTGGACAAGGACGAAGTGAAACTGTTCTCAAGGAACGGTAAGGAGTTGTTGAACTTTCCAGAGATCAACAAGCAGTTTGATGATATGCTGGACCAGTTGGATGAGTCTATGGTGTTCGATGGTGAGGTAATGAGCGATGACTTCCAGACATTGATGAGAGAGATACACAGGAAGGGTGGAGCGAAGACTAAGGATGCCAAACTGAACCTGTTTGATTGTATGCCGTTGATTCATTTCATGGCAGGAGGGAGTCGAGACGCCATCACCGAGAGAAAGAAATGGTTAGATGGATACAAGTTTGGACCAAACATTAACTTGGTGGAATATGTGAAGATGAATTTGAGTGAGTCCGATGGACAGAAGCAGTTCGCAGATTATAACAAGCTCTGCATAGACAGAGGCTTCGAAGGCATCATGGTCAAACCCGTAGGTGGTATCTATGAATGTAAAAGAAGTGTAGGATGGTTGAAGGTCAAACCGTTCATAGAAGTATCGTTGACAGTCGTAGACACAGAGGAAGGCACAGGCCGTAATGCAGGCAAACTAGGTGCCCTTGTAGTCGAAGGCAAGGACGATGGCAAATTTATTAAAACGAATGTTGGCTCGGGTCTAACAGACACAGACAGGGAAACATTTTGGAAGGCCAAGGACGAATTGATTGGTCAGATAATAGAAGTTAGAGCAGATGTGATAACACAGAACCAGGACGCCAAAGACACATGGAGCCTCAGGTTTCCAAGGTTCTTAAGATTCAGAGGCTTTGAACCAGGGGAGAAACTGTAATGAATGTATATGACGACGAGACAGTAGAAAAGATTATAAAAGAATTCCGAGACCTGTTGAAGGATGCCGATAACTTTCCAAGGGACAAGGCTCCGAACGATTACAGAGAGTTCTGGACAGGGTTAAGGGGTAAAGGCTCGAGCATATTGGGATTGGCGAACCATCTAATAGAATTAATTAACAAGAAGGAGAAACCATAATGAAGACAGACAAGATAAACATGGTGATCAACCTGAGCATATTGGCTCTATTGATATACCTGGCAGTGACCGTGAAAACAATACAGGACAAGGTGTTTCCAGACCCAAACATCATGATACCAATGAAGGGTAGTTTTGATCAAACGGCTGAGATGAGATATAACTTACAAACTCTTTTGAACAATGTTTTAAAAGATGCAATCAACCAAACAGGAGAGCAATAACATGGCAGACCTAGATAACATTCTATCCAACATAGACTTGGAAGAGCAGAAGATAGAGACAGAGGAGAAGGACTGGTATTGCGGTACCTGTGAACACGGACCAATGATGGACAACGACACCAACTGTACCAGATGTGGAGAGAAACATAGTGCCACTCGTCATATGGAAGAGATGACCGGTTGGGAAGACGAGGACATCGAAGCAGAGGTGGAGGAGATATTTTAATGACAGAATACTCATCACACGATTGGAGGAAGAACACGGATGACGCAGTCGTCGTAGACACCAACTCTGCAACTTTGAGAGTCAACGATTGCACAGTTAAATTCAAACATCCAAAGTCTTTGAAAATTGAGGAAGTAGACTTATCTAGACTGATAAGAGTTTTCTGTAATAATCAAGAATCACACAGAAGGAGTGTAAAATGATTGGAACAATGACACAAGACACCAAGGACAAGATCAGAGAACTGGAAGGCCAGAAGGTCATACTGGAAGATAGACTGGAACACCTGGGATATGCCGGCAACCTAGTGAAGATGCACGAGTTGGAAAACGAAGTCTACGAGATAGAAGACACGATCAGGAAGTTGTTGGGCTAACGATAGATAGATTAATTACTGTTAATGAAACATGACATAGAACTTTTCGGCAAAACGGCTCCTAGGGATTACAGATGGGATCAGGATCAGAACGCCGGACTCCTGAACATAGTGTTCCATGGGGGGACGTTCGGCAACTTCCTGCGATACTTCCTCGAACAGTTCTCGATCAAGACACCCAACATAACTTTAGATCCTTTCACGGACACTGGTACCAGTCATGCTCACAAAAATAAAGATTTCTCGGGACTGATACAGAGATACCATCCAAGTTTCATAAACGACAACGAAGGCAATACCAATCTACCCATATGTCTGATCACACCCAGCACAGGAAAACATTATCTGTACCTGAAGAAGGCACAGTGGTTCCGATTGGGAGATCTTAAGATTTCGCCCGATGACCTTTGGAAGAAGGCCGTTGGAGATATGTCCGAAAGAATTAAAAGTCATAGCCAAGTAATTATAAAATTATACGACATAAAAGATACGGCACACTTCACTTGGATACCTAAATTCATAGTCAGGGATTGGTATAAACTGGAGTTCCTGCAGGATATAGAGGACACCTACAACTACCAATGGTTCGACACATTCAAGACACACCCGTTCTGGGAGGAGCAGAAGATGTTCCACTTGGACCTAGAAACATTCTTTGACTGGGATACCTTCGTGGAAAACATCACAGAACTCAATGACATGTTTGATCTAGGCCTGGACTTTGACCGGCAGGCAGAGATGAAGGAGATTTTCGATAGGGGACTATCACTGGATGTCATCAGGCAGGAATGTAATTTGGTCGAGGATGTCCTGGCCAACCGATCAGACTTAAGGTTGGATCAGCTAGATGTGGCCACCGAGGCTTTCATATATGCCGAGACAGAAAGGGCCAACCCAGACATCCAGATGCCACTCACCAACAGATTCTTCAGAGATGCCGAGGAGATCAGGCAATTCATAGAGCATTTTCCTAACTGGTATAGAAGATCTAATCCAAATCTAGGCTAAAACGTCAATGATCTAGCGACTTTTTAGGTGGTTGACGCTATTACCATCCGTGCTATAATGAAGTATAAGCAATTAACACAAGGAGTTGAATAAATGGACAATAGTAAAAAATACCAAAGACAAATCGTTATATTCATAGAAGGAATAGACGGAATCAAAAGACATGAGTGGACACATGGTACACTATATCTGAAGTTGGAAGACGACAGAGACTGTGACTTCATTCACACAGAAATCAGAAAGTTTTACAAAGGTTATATCGATCCAGAAGGTGGCGTGAATATGTATGCCGTAGGCGATGAGTTCGCTTTTGACTTCGTTCCAGAAGACAGAGAAACACCTGCATTCGATGACGAGGATGAGAGTCCGGCGTTTCCATCTTATGAAGAAAAAGGTGTATGGTCAGAGTTCGCTGAAGACGAGCAATATAACAATATGCCAGATGAGGTTGATGTAATGTTGAACCTACAAGACGAACAGAAGAGGGGCAAGTAATTTGAATAGACTGAATTGGATATCAAAAGAACTTTGGACAGACGCCAAGAAGAACTACAAGTCGGTTCTGAAAGGCGTAGGCCTGATGTTTGGTATGATAGGTATCCTAAAGGTATTGATATTCTTCGACATGAAAGAGATATTCATACCTTTGATGTTTATTTTATTGCCGATCATGATGATATATCGTTGGTACTCGCAGAGCTACGATGACGAACAGAAGAAAATTATTAAAAACATAAAGGGAGAAAAATAATGAAAACAGAATATGAAGAAGTGAAAGCGATATTGGTCAAACACGATGTGGACCTAGACGGAGACGTTGAAAAATTCATGGACACGATCGTATATGGAGCCGATGAACCATTGTTCATGGAGTTGTATGAATACTTCATAGGTGAAGGTGAGATGCCATATGATGTCGCGAAGGGCAGAGCTGATGTGAACTCCGACGAATGGATAGTAGACAGAATACAGGAAATAGGATTAATCAAGGAGGAGGCGTAATGACAATAGACATAAACGGACTATCAACTAAATTTGATATCCTTACATCAATCAAGGAGAAC
>Ga0209192_10003307_pt1 | contig 10921 bp, 7 predicted proteins | sample ArcticOcean_MG_C_11_FD_187433 | JGI IMG/M metagenome (GOLD analysis project Ga0209192, IMG submission 187433) | Marine microbial communities from western Arctic Ocean - ArcticOcean_MG_CB2_154 (SPAdes) (version 2) | ecosystem: Environmental > Aquatic > Marine > Oceanic | place: Arctic Ocean... | reverse complement strand
TTCTTATGTATTCTCTCTTCTGATTAAATTGTGATTGTGATTAAATTGTGATTGTGATTAAATTGTGATTGTGATTAAATTGTGATTGTGATTAAATTGTGATTGTGATTAAATTGCTATTGCTTTTGTAAATAATACTCCTCTACACATTGGACAGTTGTCATGTTTTCTCATATGTTTTAGCATACACGTTCCATGAAATTGGTGACCACACCGAGTGATGATTAAATCTGTTTGTTTCAAGTCCTCCATACAAATAGGACAATTGTGTGTTTGACATGGTTCTTCGACACAATTGACTAGTGGTGGATATACAGTTTTATCCATACTATCGTCTAATGAATAGGTAGATATCAGCTCAGGCAAAGAATCTAAATCCGAATCTGTATCTAAGAATAAGGTGTTAAAATCAATATTCTCTAATTCTTCAAACAGAGAACGAGATACGTTGCGGTCATTGGGTGTCTCGAATGAAACAGAAGTATCTGCGATAGACGTGATATCCGCGATAGATGTAACCGGTCTGCGATTGCGTGTAGATGGAGTATAGTTAATATCTGTAACTGTAGCCTGGGGCGTATGTATCATTGGCACTTCTTCTTCTGCGCGTCGCATAGCCTCTAATATTTGCCATTGTTGGCAAGTGCGACGGTTATGTCCTTGATTACCGCAAATACTACAACACGGCATAAAGACTGAAATTTATTATTTAAAATAATGAATTACTTATTCATTGATATCTTTTGATAAATATAGAAAAAGACTTCAATTTTATTACACTTGAACATAAAAAAAGGCACTAAGGCCTCATTTTTTATTTATTTAGTTAAGATAAGTTATAATGATGAAATTTATGTTTATGCGTTTACTTCTACGGATACATTAGATGACTGAGCCATATCCTCGCAAAGGGTGCGAATGATGTCAGTGCGCTCTTCGGTTTGGGCCTCTTTGGCGAGCTTGGCAGCAGCCTTCTTCTCAACCTTTTCGGCGTCTTTGTTGAGCTTGGCAGCAGCCTTCTTCTCGGTCTTTTCCTCCTCATTGGCGAGCTTGGCAGCAGCCTTTTCGGTATCCTTGGCGAGCTTGGCAGCAGCCTTTTCCTCCTCCTTGGCGAGCTTGGCAGCAGCCTTTTCGGTAGCCTTTTCCTCCTCCTTAGCCTGTTTGGTCTCCTCCTTGGCCTGAACCTTAGCCTGTTTGGCCTCCTCCTTGGCCTGCATGGCCTCCTCCTTGGCCTCCTCCTTGGCCTGCTTGGCCTCCTCCTTGGCCTCAACCTTGGCCTGCTTGGCCTCCTCCTTGGCCTGAACCTTAGCCTGCTTGGCCTCCTCCTTGGCCTCCTGTTTGGCCTCCTTGGCCTCCTGCTTGGCTGCTTCCTTGGCCTCCTCCTTGGCTAACTTGGCCTCCTCCTTGGCCTCCTCCTTGGCTAACTTGGCCTCCTCCTTGGCTAACTTGGCCTCCTCCTTGACCTGAATCTTGGCTTGCTTGGCTGCCTCCTTGGCCTCAATATTGGCTTGCTTGGCTGCCTCCTTGGCCTCAATATTGGCTTGCTTTGCCTCCTCCTTGGCCTCAATATTGGCTTGCTTTGCCTCCTCCTTGGCAGCAATATTCTCGAGCTTGGTGAGATCCTTATCCATTTTGGTGGCAATATCGTGCTCACGTTGGATCTCTTTGGCGCGTTTGGCCTTGGCGACCTTCTTGGCCTTCGCATCCTTGTTACTGACTCTGTTTGCTTTAGCCATCTTGGCCAAAGAGAGCATGAACTTGGGGGTACTGTATGTAGCGGACATTGTTATTAAAGTTTTTAGAACTGTTAAGTTTTTGAATTTAAGACTCCTCATATAGAGTCATTTAAGTTCAATTTTTTTTTTGAGAGGCGTTTTTCCTAATTTTTCCTAATTTTTTCGTAATTTTTTCGTAATTTTTTGAAAAAAAACAGCGCAAAAACGTAGAAAAGAGCAAAACGGAGCAAAAACAGAGGATTGTGAAATATAGCCGTTATAGAAATCCAATAGATGGATTTGGGTATAAAAATACTATTGGCAAATAGTAGAAATGAAATATTTAGGAGGCAAACAAAGACTGGGGAAACATCTATCGCCATTTTTACATGAAATCTGGGACAACAACGAGAAACTGGTGGGCTACATGGAGCCCTTTTGTGGCTCTCTAGGGGTGTTGAGAAACATGACCGATATAGAGACGAAAAAGATTGTAGCGAACGACTACCACGCGGACTTGATAGAGATGTGGAACGAGGTCAAAGACGGAACCTTTGAATTTCCGACATCCATTTCGGAAAAGGAGTACCTAGAGGCGAAGCAGATGGAAAGTCCGTGCGCATACAAGGCGTTCGTGGGCTTTGGAATGAGCTTCGGAGGACGATACTTTGGAGCCTACTCGCAGAAATACTTGAACGGAAAAAAGGAGGACTTCTGTAAGGAGATGGTCAATAGCCTGACGAGAACGGCGCCCCTAATACAAAACGTTAAATTTACGAACAAGGATTACCGAAAACTCAAGCCCAAAAACATGCTGGTGTATTGCGATCCCCCATACGCTCAGACGAAATTCCCGATTAAATACAGAAGAGAGGTCAAGAAATACGACACCTTTGACAACGAAGAGTTTTGGGACGTGGTGCGCGACTGGAGCAAGAACAATGTAGTGGTCGTATCGGAAACGACGGCGCCGCCAGATTTTGTAGAAGTATGGAACCAGGAGAGATACAGAAGCGCGGCGCAAAGCAGCAAGACCCGGTTCAGCGCCAAGTCGGAAAAACCGTCAGACACACACACCGTAGAAAAACTATTCGTTCATAAATCGATCGCCAAAAAAATACCAGAATAGACGCCAATTGGACCGAAATAACCTAATAAAAATTGTAACCGATATCTCGTTATGTAACCGATTTCCAGGTTAGTGGGCACTCGAGTATAGGGTGCTATAGTAGGGAGCCGGTGGATATAGAGGTCAGTTAAATAGAGCCGTTGAGCTGGGGGGACCTGGTGTCACAGTATCAAGCACTCCCTATACACACTCCCTATACACACTCCCTATACACACTCCCTATACACACTCCCTATACACACTCCCTATACACACTCCCTATACACACTCCCTATACACACCAATAAAATATTTATTCAACGATTTATTCAACGATTTATTCAATGATTTATTCAATGATTTATTCAATGATTTAATGAAATCTCTCTACACCTTGAAATATATTCTTATTTCTAGAATAAAACATCATACTTAGATTTATATAATATATCAATTCAAATATATTATATAACTACACATCATCTTACAATATAAGAATTTGAATTCTATTTCTTCTTACGAATCAAATCATAATATTTTTTAAAAAAATAACCGGAAGTAAGAACCAATAATATAGCTAAACTTAATACGCTATATTTTTCATCCACTTGTAAATTTACTTTGGCACCGACCCAGGCAAAAATGATATAAAAAAAGGTAATAATAAGGGAAGTATAAGTATCAACATCACCCGATTTCCAATACTCATATACCGCGCCGAGAGAAATGGGAAACAAAACGGCTAGCAATGTAGTTCCAGCAGCCATGCGATGAGTTTTAGCTACACCTGTAAATAACAGCAACATGGTGATGTAAAATCCACCGGCAATACCTTGAAACCCACCAAGAAATCCAACAATACTTCCAATAGCAACAGCAAATGTGTATTTCACTAGATCATTCATTTAATATATAAGAGTAAAATAAAATCCATCCAATCCACACAATCCGTCGGCAGACAAAGAAAAAATTGAAGTGGCAAACCAAAAAGTGTTAAAAGTAATTAACAACATAACATTTCTATTCAAGAAACAATGTCAGGATCAACAACAACAGCAACCGTAAATCAAGCCGTCGGCAGACAACACCAACAAAGTTCCCCCCCAGCCGTCGGCAGACAACACCAACAAAGTTCCCCCCCAGCCGTCGGCAGACCCAGCAGACCAGGTAAGTTTTGTAAGGTATGTTTCGACGCAGGCAAGTCAGAAACCGAATATACATCCCATTTCGTAAAAGATAGACCAGGTAAAGGAGGATTAGTAGTATGTCCAACAATCAACAATGTGGAGTGTCGTTATTGTCACCAAGTGGGACATACTGTCAAGTATTGTAAAATGATTGAAGAAAAAGAAAAGCAAGCAAAAAAGTTCAACGCCTTGAAACAAATAACCAATAAAAATATCAGTTCCAATAAAAATACAAATAATATTTCCAATACCAATCCATTTGAAATATTGATGAACGATGATAATGATGATATGATGAATGACCAATATGACCAATATGATCAATATGACCAATATGACCAATATGACCAATATGAATCAGTATCGTCAATATCAACTAAGAAAATAAGTGGTTGGGCAGCAGTATTAGCGAATCCAGCACCCATTCAAGAAGCTAAAACAGAATCAATTCAAGAAGCCAAAACAGAACAAAATGAAGATACGCCGAATTCATCAGTGGTCGAAGGATTTGTAAAGCCTAGAAAAAGAATACTCAATTGGGCTGATTGTGATAGTGATAGTGATTTGTCTGACGAAGAATAAACAAATAAAAATATAAAAATATAAAAATATAAAAATATAAAAATAGCCGTCGGCAGACAAGACAATAACAAGCCGTCGGCAGACAAGACAAATAAAAAATAGCCGTCAGCAGACAAGACAATAACAAGCCGTCGGCAGACAAGACAAAATAAAAAGCCGTCGGCAGACAAGACAAAATAACAAGCCGTCGGCAGACAAGACAAAATAACAAGCCGTCGGCAGACAAGACAAATAAAAAATAGCCGTCGGCAGACAAGACAAAATAAAAATAGCCGTCGGCAGACAAAATATTAATATAAATATTTTTTTATGATTTAAATAAATATATATTGAATTTATATACAACTAATAATGGTAAAGTCATTAAATAGGAAAGAAAAGAGAAAACAAGGGAGTTTAAAGAAGAAGAAATCGGCAAAAAGCAGATACAATTTATCCGAGTATGAAATATCGTCAATACCGTCGACACTAAAGATTGTGAAAAAAGCAAAAGAAGAATTTGATGAAATGATGAAAGCAACAGATAGACCTGCATTGAACCGTTTATTTAGAAAAGAAAACATCGATAAATTAGATTCCATGCCAAAAGAAATAACAGACATTAGCAAATATTCATCCATATTAAACCAAGAATTAATAGCCCTGAAACGCAATAAAAAAATTCAACCCAATGAAGATTTTTACAATTACGTGAATTATCAATGGATCGACGATCAAACCGCGAAATTAAAAAAAGTACCAAAGTACTACGTCGAGGTAGATGATTTTCGCATTGTTCAAGACAATGTCTATAGAGAAATAATGGACTATACAAAGACATATATAAAGGAAAATTCCTCGACAAAAAAGTGCAAATCTATCAAGGCAGTTGCAAACTGTATTCAAAACGCAAGTAAAAAAAAGGGACTTCAACATTGTCAAGAGATTTTAAAAGAAGTCAATCATTTTATAGAAAACGAGGACATGTATGGTCTCCTAGCTTATACCAACCAAGATGAAATATTCTCATGGCAATCACCTATTGTATGGACCGTGATGCCGGATGAAAAAAACGTAAAAAAATACATCAGTCATCTAAGTCCTCCTCAACTAGGAGTGTATGATTATTTTATTTACATAGATGATCCTAAAGACGATCAAAAGAAAAAAAAATTCAAAAAAGAGTTCCGAGAAAAATACTTTGAATTCATTGAACAAACATTCAAAACATTGATGCCAAATGAGTACAAAGATTTCAGTGCTCAAGATGTATGGGACGTGGAACTTCAATTGCTAGACGCAATGGGGTGTAACAAAATAAAGAAGGAAGATCCCAATTATTACAATGTAGTGACAAAGGAAGAATTGGAGGAAGAGTATGGATTTAATTGGACTCTTTTCACAGAAAATTTAGGTAAGAAAACACCTTTCCCTGGAGAATATTGGGTAGGCAAGTCTGGTTATAAAACGCCTCCAAAAAAGGTCATCGTATCGAGTTTAAACGCACTGAAATGTACGACTGAATTATTGAAAAAAAACTGGTCATCGAAGAAATGGAAGACATATTGGTTGTTCATGTTTTACAAACAAATGCTTCGTTTTGATTGGGATTGGACAGAAGTGTATTTTAATTTCTACGGTAAATTTGTAAAAGGACAACCAGTGCGTTTCCCAAAAGATATTTATTCTATTTTCCCTCTTTCGTTCTGTTACAATACTTTTTTAACGGAGCAATATGTGGCACACAATAACAATCCACAATTAGAGGTATATGTAAAAAATATGGTGGAGGATTTAAAATATTTATTCATCAAACGATTAGAAAAGAATAAGTGGTTATCTCCATCGACAAAGAAAGAAGCGTTGAATAAATTAAACAAATTAGAACTCATTGTAGGAACTCCTGAAAAACTGAGACAGGATCCAGTATTAGCATATACTGAAGATGATCCATGGTATAATATGGCTCTTCTATCAGGTTGGAAAAGAATTCAATTCATCAATTTGGAAGGCAAAGACGTCATCGATATTCCTCAAATAGATTGGAATGAATTTAAATTAGTCGGAACACAGGCGTACATGGTAAATGCGTATTACAGACCTACTAGCAATTCAATCTATTGTCCTTTGGCCTATTTACAAAAACCCTTTATTGATATGGACCAACGAGGAATAGAATACAATTTGGCCTATATAGGTTACACAATGGGACACGAGCTGAGTCATAGTTTAGACGATATGGGAAGTAAATTTGACGCGGATGGAAACATGAATAATTGGTGGTCAAAACATGATAGAAAAATATTCAACGGTAAAATCAAAGATGTAGTGAAACAATACGAAGCCGCAGCCAAACGTGATGGAATAAAATTCGACGCAGAGATAGGAGTGGGTGAAGACTTGGCGGATATATCAGGTCTAGCTTTAGCAGAAGAGTATTTGTATTATTTCCAATTGGTCCATGAGGATATCCCATTGATGAAAAACATATCTTTAGAAGCATTTTACATATATAGCGCAATTCAATCTAGGCAAAAGATATTCGACAAGGCGATACCTGCACAATTAAAACAGAATCCACACCCTTTAGAGAAATATCGATGCAATTGTCCTTTAGCGCGTTTATCATTATTTAGAGAATTGTATCAAGTCAAGCCTGGGGACGGAATGTATTGGCACAATACCGACGTCATTTGGTAAAACCCAAATACCAAATCCATTTATTTAGCAATTGGCAAAACTCATTTATTTAGCAATTGGCAAAACTCATTTATTTAGCAATTGACAAAACAAAAACAAAAGGAACGAAGTTCCCAAGCCGTCGGCAGACAAAGCCGTCGGCAGACAACAAAGTTTAGCCGTCGGCAGACAAAGCCGTCGGCAGACAACAAAGTTTAGCCGTCGGCAGACAACAAAGTTTAGCCGTCGGCAGACATGGCAGACAATTACACTTTTATTTTTTTGTTCGTATTATATATAAAATGGCCAAGTCAATGAAAAGAAGATCTGCATCTAGAGGACGTGCTGCGTCAAGAGGACGTGGCGCATCTCGCGCTGCCGGCAAATCTGCCGCCAGAGCTAAATCCATGAAGAAAGCTGCTGCCAAGGGTGCTGCCAGAGCCGCCAAGGCTGCTGCCGGTGCTGCCAAGGCTGCCTCCAAGGCTGCTTCCAGAGCCGCTTCTGCTGCTAGAGGTGCTAGTGCATCCAAGGCTGCCGGTGCCGCCGCATCTGCTGCCAAGGCTGCTGGTCGTGCCGCTGCCATGGGTAGAGCCGCCGGTGCTGCCGCTGGTGCCGCCGCTGGTGCCGCCAGAGCCGCTGGTAGAGCATAAGTTTAACAATTCACATCACATCACATCAAAACATATATTTTAATATAAACCACAATATGGTTGAATATTAAAACAAAACAAAACATGTAGCGTCTATTTTAGGAAAATCTATATACATAATAATATTGCTCTAAAAAATAATATTTATTAATATTATAATGACTGATATAAGCGGCATTAGCTTGAATACGACCGTAGAAGGACGTGTTTACGATATTATATTGTCTGGCGATCGACACGATGGTAAGAAGGTAACTGTCTCTATTCTTACCGAAGAAGTGACCAATGACGCATCGAATGTGGCAATTAAAATTTCGAGTATCTGTGACGGCAACACGATTAAAGTTGAGATAACTGATGAACACCTAACTACTTTAAATGGAGAACAAGATGATGTATTACTACAATTTATTGCGCGTAGTGGTGCTACGAATTTAGGATCTACTACTACAATCTTGAACAAAGAGAAAATGGTCATACCTGAGATTATTTTTTCCAGAGATGAAGGTAATGACCAAAGAGCTACAATTATTTTTGATGTAAGCTATGGTGATTTTTCACCATACCACTCAGATTCACTTCTGAGCTCTGTTATTGTTGAGTATCACACACAGAATACCAATAAAGCAACGGTTATAGAAATTGATGATCTCGCCATAGCTGATAATAAAACAACTATATCTATAGAAATTCCTGATTTAAGTAATGAAACGGTATACGAATATATAGTAACTGCTCTGAATAGTGCTGGCGAGACTAACTCTATTACTGGTAAGGTGAGACCTGTTGACCGACCCAACGCCCCAAAATTCACAAAGGTAGATAGTATTGTTGATGGTTCTGGTAACCCAGACGCTAGTAATGTCAATATTATAATTACCTGGGAAGATGTCGATGCTCTTAGTTACAAGACTGATTTTAGTGATGCTTCAAACTCAACCCTTAAACTCAGAATTGGTACAGAGATTGATATTAGTAATAATCAAAACATATTTGATGTGTCAAATGTTTCAGGTCTTCACGAGGTATTTCTAACCAATATTCAACTAACCCCTGCTACTGATGTCCACGGCCTCACAATAGAAGTGTCTGATGTTAATATCATTGACATGGACGCAAGCGCTAGCACAACAGGTGTAATATTAAAAGCACAAATGTTACCTGTATCGATGACTGCTGATGAGAGTTCCTTATCAGGTACAATATCTGATGCAAAAACCGCATTTATTGATATTGTACCCACAATTGTCCCTATTAAAGTAGCAGTTGATGCCTCTAATGGTACACAAAGATTTTACGTAAATGGTACAGTTCCTTCTAAAGATAGCACTGGTGTCACCCTTACCATAGATAATTCAGGTAGCCGCGTCACAGATTTATCTGGTGCAGCTGTTCTTACTGACGGTTCTCTTAATATTATAGAAGCACATACAGTTGTGTCGTACAACGATCTTTCAGGCAACCCTGTAATTACCGCAACTCTATCTCAAGTAGATAGAAACGGTACGCTAAACGTCAACGAAATCTATGTGTATAGTGCTACCAATACTTTCAATACAACTAGATTCAAGACACCTACAAACAAAGCCCTATTCACATTTACTGGTAACAAAGGTGCAAATGATAGCGATTTACACACACAACTTACTAACGTAAATAATGAAGAGTTTAATGCGTTTGATCAATCTACCGACGCATCTAATGTTGTATGGGTCTTATACAGAGACGCCTCCTTATCCGAGATTGTCGATGTTGTCAACAATAGTACAAACTACACAGACTTATCTAATGTTGACATTTCTTACAACTTTTCACCAACAGATGCCTATTACCTAAAGGTGGTTAAATCATGTGACCTAGCGTTTGTTGGTGGTGGTGATTACAATGACGCTCAACGTAAATACGATGTTTCTACTAATGTTGTCAAGTCAGAAACAGTAGAGGACAGTAATGGTCCCATATATTTTATGAAGGCACCTACACTCGACGACATCACCGTGGTACTTGATGCCTCTACTGGTCTCCAAACATTTACTGTAAATGGTAAAGTTCCTTCTCAAAATAGCACTGATGTCACCCTTTTCATATCAAATGCTTATGCAGGCAATTACACAGTTGTATCTGGTACAGATGTTCTTACTGACGGTTCTCTTAATATTATAGAAGCATCTAGAGAACAAACATACACCCAATTAAATGATGACCCTGTAATTCACGCAATTCTATCTCAACTAGATAGAAACGGTACGATAAACCCCGACAGCACCCCCAACTCTGACGGCGTCAGCGACAAACCCTATGATTACGCTGCTACCGCAACGTTTCAAGCATACCAACTTAAGATACCTAGACCTCCCACTGTAGAATTTTTAGGTAATGTTGCTGATGGTAGCGAGTTGCGCACAAAAATAATACATCTAAACAACAATGTTGATCAATTTGATGTTGCTCCCACAGATGTGAAATATGAATTAGTTGAGGCTAACGGTGACGTCCTCACCCCTGCACATGATGTATCTTATACCGATTTAAGCATGAATGATATATCTTACAATTACACAACCTCGAAAAACTATTACTTAAAAGCAACAAAGTATGCTAGTTTAACTGATGCTGTAGCCACTGTGTATAGTGCTGATATTAGCCAGAACCAGGAGATAGAAACCGAGATCTTAGGCCCCCTTAAAGCAACAACTTCTGCTTCCCTCGTTCTCGACTCTATCCAAGTATCTGTAGATGCTAGTGGTGAGCAAACTTTCTACTTCAATGGAACGATTGATTCTTTAGACGCCAGTGGCGCTAAATTAACAATGTCCGATGGTAGTAATAATTTTATTGTTAAAGAAGTTGCCATTACCCCCTCAGGTGAAATAACAGAAATACATGGTTCTCGTACATATGCTCAACTTTTAGCCAATCATAAAATTACCGCAACGTTATCTCAACCTGATCTAAATGGGGGCGGCGTCTTCGATATATCAGCCAATGTTTCTTTTGATGCCTATGCCTTCAAGAGACCTG
>Ga0209192_10003305_pt1 | contig 10930 bp, 17 predicted proteins | sample ArcticOcean_MG_C_11_FD_187433 | JGI IMG/M metagenome (GOLD analysis project Ga0209192, IMG submission 187433) | Marine microbial communities from western Arctic Ocean - ArcticOcean_MG_CB2_154 (SPAdes) (version 2) | ecosystem: Environmental > Aquatic > Marine > Oceanic | place: Arctic Ocean... | reverse complement strand
TGTGTCTATGCCCATGATCCTCACACGTTCATTCTTCTGCCATATGCCAAAGCCTAGATCGATGTCCACGTCCACGGTGTCTCCGTCTATCACTCTCACTACTTTCGCTCTATAGGTCCACATTATTCTTTGTCCTCTGGTTCATAATACTTCTTATATTCTTTCAACAGGTTGTTGGTTTCTTGTAGTTTCTGTCTTATCTGTGCGAAGTTCCTAGATAAAACTTGGTAGTCCTTGTCTGTCACTCCAAACAGCACGGGATCTATGCCTGCCGCTTCCAGTTTGGCAAAAACTTCTTGTGCGTTTTCACTTGTGATTATAATCCATTTTAATTCTTCTAGTTGTAGTGCAGTTGGCATAGGGTAATCCAATTTCTCTCTTGGCTTCTCAACAGAGAATATCTTGATCTTCTTCTCACCACCTATGCTACATCCTGTGAGTAATATGATTATTGCTAGTGCAAATATTTTATTGATATGGTACATAATTTGGATTCGCTAGTGCTGGGCATTCTGGGTTGATTTCTGATTTTAATGTTGCTTTTAATTCTGCATCAGTGTGTTCTGCACCTGAGGCCAGTTCGATACATCTCGCGGCATTGACTCCGCCCTTGTTGATGATCCTCTCTATGGCTCCTGTTCTGTCTATTGCCAGTTTACCAATGTCTCTGTTCTTCTTTGTGAATCTTTTGTCTAGGTCTTGCAGGTCTTTCTTGAATGTGTTTATCAACACATTAAGTTTTTTGTTGCTTTCTAGTATGGCAGTAAAGTCTTCCTTCTGTTTTTCCAGCACCTTGTTCTGTTCTGTGATTGCAGTTTCTAGTTTGTGTTGGTTGGCTTTCAGGATAGCATTGTCACTTCGTAGTTTCATCACATACATACCCGCACCGGCTATACCCGCGATGAGTACTATTGTGATCACCATTTTAATTTGTCCGAACATAATGTACGTATTTATTGAATCAATTCAGGCTTGTAGACAGTTTTACCGTTTTCTTTCATGGCTGTGAGTGATTGCTTACGATTTCCTTCTGTTTTGTAGGAAACGTGTACCCATCCTGAATCTGGTATGCCTGGTGTGTAGAATTCCAGTATCAGTTGGTCAAAGTCTAGGTTGTCTTTGATCCATTTTGCAACATCGTAGTTGCCTGTGCCCGGACATTCTATGTCCACAGCTTCACCTTTACAGTGTTGGGAGTTTGAACTGCCACCTACTGCTGTGTTCAGTGCCGGTCCTCTGTATCCCGAGTTGATCACTGTCACACCAAAGTTATCCCTGACCTTCTGTACCACATTTTCAAACAGTGCTGTTGCACTAGTCATGTGTCTTTCGTTGGGAGTGTTGTCCAGTCCCTGCCTTGTGGCAGTCTGGCTCTTAGTATATTCTTGTAAACTGAAATTTTCGCTTAATCTTACCATCCACTTTTACTTAACAGAGCTGACTGGTCGCCCTTGGTGAAAATGAATTGGTTTTCGTTTGTTTTGGTAATATCATATGAGCCAAAATACTTTGTAAGATGTGTGCATTCTGCGATGGAATCCATGTCTATCTTGAATGCCTTGGTCTCTTTCATTATATCATCCGTTGATCCAAACTTGTGGATCTCAAATTTTAGTTCATGTCCTGCGCCTGCCTTCTTCACAGACATCGTGTTCTCGTTTATCTTGCATTCCATCATGTCATACCTGTCAAAGAAGTGTCTGGCTTCGCTGACTCTCATCTCATTGACTCTCATCTCGTATGCTTCTGGTGTGGTCGGGATAGATGCTTCCAGTGTCTCTGCTGAAACCATTGTTGAGTCTATGCCCTTGTGGTATGTGTATTCGAACTCTTCTATGTTTGTAAGTTTTTTCAGATCCTCTAGGAATGATATTATGTTTTTAACAACTGATGAATCCCTTGCGAACTCTATGAATACCTTGTGTTTACCGTCTTCCAGTGTTCCAGGAGTGGCGTCTGCATCAAGTACTGACTTGTAGCCCACTTCAGCGAAACGTTCAAGGTCCTTTGCGGGTTGTTGTCCGTCAACAGTGAAACTAAGAACTAGAATGTTCTTGTCATCACCCATCTTGGATTTGAACTGATCCACTGAGAAACGTTTGTTTACAACGCCTTCTAGGTCTCCTGCTTTAAGTCCTTCTTGTATGTTCATTAGATTTCCAATTCAGTTTCAGGAGCCATGTCCATGTCTTCCTGTCTCTCGATCTCATCGTTGCCGTGTTTGATATTTCCGATCAACTGTTTTGGCATTCTGATTTCAACAATCCAAATATCGTGTGCGTCAATCTTGCCTTTGGTAGTCCCGGGTCTGTAATCCTCCGGACTCTTAATTAATCTTGGTTTTAGTAATTCGTCTTTCTTGAATGTGACCTTACACCCTTTGTCTGTCAGTCTCTTCCCACCAACTGGGTCAGGCATCTTGTCTGCAGGCCACATGAACGAACATGTGACAAAATGTCTAGAGTCAACAGGGCCGGATAATAATTCACCTTCTGACCAATTCTCAAATACATACACATCCAGTTCGTCTACTACTCTTTCGAAATCTTTTAAGATTCCCAGTGTAGGACCTACTGAGTATAAGGTTTGTACATTTTTGATTATGTCTAGTACATCATGCATAGTTCTTATTTATGACAAATTTTGGCTGACAAATATATGCACTGTTATTGGCTATCACACACCTTAAATATTTGTACATGAGTCGAAAACAAAGAAGAATAAAACGACAATCCAACATAATCAAGTTCGAGGACCATATTGCGGAGAAAATCCACACTGCTAACCCTGTGGCGAGAACACCACAGCAACAGGAGTACTTGGATCTGCTGATGCAGTATGACAAGAGGATCATAGTGGCACTAGGTCCTGCTGGAACTGGTAAAACCATGTTGGCAACGTGTAGAGCAATCCAGAGGATGCAGAAGGGTGAAGTCGACAAGATAGTCATCACTAGACCTGCCAGTTCTGTGGATGAGGAACACGGTTTCTTGCCCGGTGATCTAAGACAGAAGATGGAGCCCTGGACAAGACCAATCCTGGATGTTTTTGAGAGTCATTACTTCCCACAACAGATAGAGGAAATGATGTATCGAGGACAGCTGGAGATAGCACCACTGGCGTACATGAGGGGTAGGACCTTCAATGACTCCATGATCATAGGTGACGAGATGCAGAACAGCACACCGTCCCAGATCAAGATGCTGATGACTAGATTGGGCCGAGGATCATCAATGGTTATTACTGGAGACACAAGGCAATCGGATAGAATGACTGACAACGGATTGATAGACTTCAGAAGAATATACGAAGGATGGGCGAATCCCGAGTACGTGAAGTTTATTGAACTGACCAAAGCAGACGTTCAGAGGCATCCGGCTGTGACTGAGATCTTGAGTATGTACGGCGACTAGTCGTTATTTGATAAACAGGTCTAGCATGTTTCCATACGCTTTATGGAAATGTTCATAGACGTTTTCATACGGAATGCCAGCTTGACTTGGAGCACCCGGCACTTCGCATTTAAGCACTTCTTTGTTTATTAGATCCAACACTATACCTGATTGTGCTAACTTGCCTGAACCTACGTGTTTTTTAGAAAGTTCTACGAGCTCATCATACGTGCCCTTCATGTTCAGACTATATTTTACTATTAGGAATCTTTTCTTGTTGTGCTTACTACCCATTCTGTAACCTTGCTAGTTTGATCATCACACTTGCTAGATTGATTTCTGGATCAGCCACGAATGAATGATCGACCAAGCCTTGTTTGATTATCAGTACCGCTTTGTCCTGCATTTCATCCTCTTTGCTTATGATGTCTAGGTTGTCATAAAGCCATCTGTATATCTCTTCACACTCTTCTGGTCTTGCTTGGGCACATACAAGTTTCCTTGCTTCATTTATTTTACCCTGTTTGAACAGTTCAACCATCTGCAGTCTGTAATCCTGTTGTCCTGAATCTCCTGATGCCGGTGGTTGTAGTTTGCCATCCCTACAATTCTGTTGCAACATGTTGATGCACTTCCTTAGATCAGGATATGATGCTTTGACGTAAGTGTCAAGCACTTCTATGTCTGGGGTAATGCTTTCTGTGATAAGAATCTCACAAGCCCTTGCAGTGTATTCTGTCTTGTCGATTGTTTCCATGTGGAACCCTTGGCATCTGCTGTGCAGTGCAGGTATAACTCTGTTGGGATAGTTGCAAGTCAATATGAATCTTGCTGATGTGTGATACATCTCCATAACACCACGCAAGGCCGCTTGTCCATTTGGACTCATGTAGTCTGCCTCATCTAGTAATACATATTTGTAATCACCAAATGGCATTATTTGTACAAAGTTATTGATCTTCTCTCTAACTGTGTCCACTGAATTTTCTCTTGAAGCATTTATTTCTAGTATGTCATAACTGCTGACATCAAGTTCATTAAACAGCACTTTCGCAAGTGTAGTCTTACCCACACCAGGTGCTCCACTTAATAACAAATGCGGGATCGCTTTGTCCGTGATCCAAGATTGTATTTGCTGTCGCTGTGCTTCATCTCTTACAACATATTCTTTCAATGTTTTTGGTCTGTATTTTTCTACCCATAAGTCTTTCATTTAATTTTGTCCCATATCCATTCGTGACCATAAAACATCACACTGCCTGCCGGAATACTTGCTAGTGACAGTCCAAACGTGTACCAAAGGTCTCCGCCTGTGACTAACGCATAACTCATGAACCAACCCAATCCCAAAAATTGCCAAGTGCAAGTTTTTATTAGTCTTTTGTATTTCATTACTGTTATATTACAGCAGTTTCCTTCGCTTGTCTATATAATTGTTCCGAGGCCATGTTCTTGCCTTTGGCCTCACATTGTATGTCAAAGTTCTCACAAAAACTCAATCCCGCATTCTGTTTAAGTTTATTTTTTATACTTCGCCGCCTCTTCAGATCCACCAGTGGCTGTTCCTTTCGTATATGAGTGGGCACCCATACCAGCAAGTTCTCCATTTTGTACGATCAAGTATGGATCTCTTATTGGTGTGCTATCAAAGAAACATTCTAATATTTCTCTAACACCGTCAGCATATCTTGTTTGTGCCGATAATGTTGTTCCTGATGTGTGTGGGGTCATACCATGATTTGGCATTGTTCTCCAAACGTGATCATTAGGTGCCGGTTGTGGGAACCAAACGTCTCCAGCATAGCCACTCAACTGTCCAGATTCTAATGCTCTCGCAATAGCATCTTTGTCACATATTTTTCCTCTGGCAGTATTAATGATGTACGCACCTGGTTTACATTTACTGATCAAATCATCATTGAACATATGTTCTGTTTCTGGGTGTAGTGGACAACTTATGTTGATCACATCACATACACCAATCAAAGATTCAACAGAATCATGATAAGTTAAATTTAATTCTTTTTCTTTTGCTTCAGATAACCTATGTTTGTCAAAGTAATGTAGATGCACATCAAATGGATGCATTTTTCTTAACATATCATAACCTATACGTCCGGCCGCAATAGTACCTACGTGCATACCTTCCACATCATAAGAACGTTTTACAGCGTCAGCAATATGCCAACCACCTTCATTTACTATTCTGTGTTGATTATGATAATCTCTAACTAAAGATAAGATCATCATGACAATGTGTTCAGCAACTGACCTTGAATTACAATAAGTCACTTCAACCACGTCAATTTTACGATCCATCGCCGCTTGTAGGTCCACGTGATCAGATCCTATGCCTGCTGTGATTGCCATTTTCAAATTTGGTGCCGTTTCCATTTTTTCTCTTGTTAGATAATATGGAAAGAACGGTTGTGATATTACTACATCAGCATCAACTAATTCTTTGTCTGCTGTACAGCCTTCTCCGTCCTTGTCAGATGTAACAACTAACGTGTGTCCTGCATCTTCTAAAAATTTTCTTAATCCTAACTCTCCAGATACACAACCTAATAACTCACCTGGTGTAAAATCTCTGCCTTTAGGTGACGGTAATGTCATTCCATCTGGATATTTTTCTAATTTAGGAAGGTCCTTCACTGGATAACTTAACGGCATCCCATCTTTTGGGTCGTCATACAATATACATAATACTTTCATTTATTTCTCCTGTTAATGTTATTATTATATTAAATTTGACTGTGATAGTCAAGTTTTATCTCTTGATATCTCTTTTGTAATCATATGTACTCCTCTTTCTTTTTAGGAGTTGCAACTGTATTAGCAGTTGGATTGTTAATTTCTTTTATAACCTTAACCTTGCAAATATCTTCTTTAAATCTTTGTGCTATATCTTTGCCTGTATCTGAGTACACAAACGTCTTAACTTTGTGCGTTGGGAAAGTCAACTCAATACTCCAACATTTACTCAATGTCGCCCCCAACTAATATGTGCCCATCCTCTTTCGTGAGCATAGTATAAAAATATTTTTGTTATTACTTCTATCCCTGCAATGGCACCGGCCAATGTTAAGTATCCTGTAACTAGCCAACTGATTAAAAACGTATCACTGGTCGCAAGAATACGCCACGTGATAGTTTTTACCAAACTTCTTTTAACTTTTGCCTTCATAATACACTGTACTACCAAAGATAACAACTGTCAACTGGATATTTTTTCTCTTTGTCTATATAATTGTTCTGAGGCCATGTTCTTGCCCTTGGCTTCTACCTGTATGTCAAAGTTTTCTGAGAACGATAATGCCCAGTCATTCACTTTAGTGTTTGGTAATAGATCCGAGTGTGCCCGTAGTTTCTGTTTCTTACAGCCTCTATCTAGTAAGTCTTTGATGTTGTGCATCTCTGTATGTGTGCTGTCACCTAGTCCTGCTACTGCGAGGTGCTCGTCCCTGGAATATGAATAGTGCATACTAGGTCTGACACCACGCCAGGAGTCTATTACTCTTTTTACCCTGTCATCATTGGGATCCATGTATTCTTCATCTTTAATCCAGTGGTGGTGTATGTCTAACACTAGTGCTAGATGTTTTTCTAATTCTAAACTTTTTTCTAATCCATGTGACCACTCGTCATTCTCTATTGTGATTAGGTTCCTCGCCTCTGGTGATAGCTTGGGCAGTGCTTTTATGATACCTTCAGGTCCTTGTTTGCCTGATATGTGTACGTTTATTTTGCAACCATCTTGGAATGATTTGCCAAAGCCCATCCAACGTGCCAGGTCTGCGTGGTATTCGAATTCTTCTATGCTTCTGTCTACTATCTCTGGTGTTGCACTTGCCAACACACAGAACTGTCCTGGATGGAAACTGATCTTGACGTCATGTTTCCTAGATGCTTCTCCCACGGGTGCGAATATTTTTGCTAGGTGATCTTGTATTTCTTTCTGTTGCCACCATACTTTCCAGTCTTTCTCTGTGTAGCCCTGCAACTGCTCACTGCCCAGTCTGACCATCCTACGTCCTGGTGGTAGTGTGCCAACACGTTCTATCATACGCACTGCCGCGGCCGCATTATGATTCATGATGTCCCACTGTCGTTGTTCTGCCTCGTCCTTGTGTTCTCTCAACCAACGCATTGTTGTTGATCTGCCATTGAGTTCTCTGTCTTTGGCGTTGACTTTCATTCCACCAAATTCAGATGTGTCATTGAGCCATTTACAGCAGAAGCCGATACGTTTGTGCATGTTGTTATTATAACAGATATTAGAAGTGTGTCAACAGTAAGGCGGATTATTACCGCCTTACTATTCGTAATAGAATATTACTTTTGTGATTCGTAGGCGTCCAATGTTTTTTGGAATTTACCTGCGTGTGATTTTTCAGCTTTTGCTAAAGTTTCAAACCAATCAGCAATTTCTGAAAAGCCTTCTTCTCTGGCAGTTCTCGCCATGCCTGGGTACATGTCTGTGTACTCATGCACTTCACCTTTGACTGCAGATTTAAGATTGTCTGCTGTCTCGCCCATCTTCTCACCTGTTGCTGGATCACCAACCTCTTCTAGGTACTCTAGATGTCCATGTGCGTGTCCTGTCTCACCTTCGGCAGTGCTTCTGAACACAGATGCTACATCTGGTGCTCCTTCTATGTCGGCCTTCTGTGCGAAGTAAAGATATCTTCTGTTGGCTTGTGACTCACCTGCGAAAGCATCTTTAAGGTTCTCGGCTGTTTTACTATCTTTTAGTTCCATAATATGTTTTCCTTGTTTTTGCAAATGCGTACTATTTGCAATGGTTAGCTTTAAACGAAAAAAAGGAATCACAAGGATCCCTTCTTTATAATTATTATAAACTACTTATCTGTATTTGTCAACTAGTCTTCTAGGAGAGATTGCATCATTGCCCAGTGTCCTATTATGTCACTGCAATTTAGTTTGAAACCAAACTCTCTGTCTATGTCTCTGAGGATTTTGTTGGCTTTGGCCATGCTCAAGCCCACGTTGGCCGGCATTGGTATTGCGTTCATTGTTTTCCTCTTCAGTCCCTTTGCGGCCTGTACTCTGTGCCATCCATCAGTTAGCAAGTAGTAGCCTGAATCTTTTATTGGGGTAACAAGTATAGGATCCCACGCACCCTCTTTCTTAAGTTTGTTGATCCATGTTCTTTTTTCCTTGTTCAGAGGGCGTACTGCACCCAGTCCCATCTCTGCCATTGTGACTAACTTGCTTATTTCTACTTTAATCTTTTTAAGTTTAATCTGTTTCATATTGTATGTAATCTATGTTCTGTATTATCTGCCATTCCGGACCATGTGGCAACGGTCTTCTCTGTGGGTAATCATTCACATCTGAAATTTCTCTGTATTTGTTTGCACAGGGTGGACCACAGAAAGGTCTGATTATCCTCTTGTCGTATTTGGTGTCGTGTAAGCTGTCGTACCAGTAAATTGCGTTTGTGAAAGTTTTCTTACAGACGTAACAGGTGTGATTATTCATATTTGTTTAACTCTAACCATTGTTTTAAGATGTTGGTACTCCTGACATCATTTATTTGTAAGTCTTCTAGAAAACTTGGTTTGTAAAGATCAACTATATCTATCTGTCTTTTGTAAATCTGCTTACTGTTTTTCTGCCAGTTCATGTGTTCGTCTAACGACAATTTCATATATGGCTTGTCTCGTTTCAACCTGCCATGGAAAAAATTAGCTAACTTATAATCAGAACAATATACTAATATAGTATTATCTTTCAATTGTAATGCAAGTTCAAGGTCATGACTGCTACACACTCCTAAATCTTTTATTGATTCGAGATATTCAATTTTTTTATCATGAGCCCAACTTATAAAATCTGGTTCTTTTGGTTTCAGCACTTCTTTGTCAAGTACTGTTGTGTTTTTATCAAACCCTTTGAATACATCCGGGTTATAAAGAGCAGTGATTAGATCACCTGCAAATCCGCCATTGAAAAAAACAATTTTGAAATCTTTGTGAATCATTGCCAAGTAATTTGGTCTTTTATAGACATCACCCAATCTCGGTAAACACTATCGTGGAAATGGCATTTGTCATCTGTTAGACCGTTATGCTTCGCACAGTATGAATGTGGATCACTGTTGATCCAGTGTGTTGTATCTAAAAGATCAGGAAACTTTTCAACATGGCCATCATAATTTTCTACTTGAGGGGTAGCAGGATTAGTAATGTCGTAATAAAATGTCCAGTTGTGTGAGATATTCTTTTGTTTCAAAAACCACAGTGTGCTGGCCACTGCTTGGATGCTTTCTTTAGCCACGTGTTGATATTCTTCAACGTTGAAGTAACAGGGCATAAAAATTTCATTTGTTCTGTCACTGCCTAACCAACTACCCTCTTTTCCACCTGAACACAAATATCTTCTTTTGTAAGTTTTTATGCAGTAATCGTAATCTGAAATAGAATAAGTGTCATGGGCAGGTATATCAAATCTTGCCAATCCAGTAAATTGTGCGTAAACATAATCAACTTTGTTGTTTGAAACATAATCTACACAATTGCCTAGTATGAATTGATTTCCCACGCCCGCCCAAGATAAATTTACTATCTCAGCATCTTCGCCAAACACAACATCTTTCCAGATCTGCTCTTTATTTGGATTTTGCCCATCGTCGTTACCAGTTGCTAGGTTGCTACAACCGAGGAACAGTATTTTTTTAGTCATTGCCAGGTAGTTTGGTCATCTGTTGGGCACCGCCCATGTTGACGTATCCTGCTTGTTTTCTGTTGAAGTCTGGTTCGTCTTCCGATACTAGCAAGATGTCGTTCTCGTCTATCATCCTCACTTCCAGTTCAACGCCTATGTCACCTGCTGACCCTTTTTCTTTTCTCTTTAGTTTGAAAGCTCTTGACCATCTGCCATGTGCGACCATTACCCATTCGCCAACTTTGACATCGTCCTGTAATTTACCCACGGCATATACTTTGCCCCATCTAGGATGGATACCTTCTGCTGACCCGTCATCGTCAACTATTATGATACCGCCTTTGGATTTGGTTTCTCCAAAGTGCATGTCAGAAACTAGTACTCTTTTCTTTAGGGGAGTGATATCGTTCTCGACAGTGTATTGCTTTCCACCATCTCCACCGAATCCTTTTGCCTGTGCTGATTTAATGTCCATTATAGAACTATTATAACTAATTTATTCTAATCCGTCAAGTGCTTCATCTATACCTTTTTTAGGTGCAACAGTTTTCTTTGTTGCCGCTTTAGGTGTCGCTACTTTAGGTGTTACTACTTTTTTAGGCTCCACTGCTTTTGTCTCAACTGCTTTTGTCTCGACTGGTTGTGGTGCTGGGGTTTGCACAGTCCTAGACGGTGCTTCGCTAACTTTGCCTTTAGGTTGCTCGTAATATTTTTTTATAATCTGTTCTTTTGGTGTTACTATCTGTCCGCTTGATCCTAGCACATCACCTCTTGCGTTGACTTTCATATTACCAACAGCTTGGGTAGATTCGTTAGCCGCTCTTAATTTTTCTATGTCCACCATACGT
>Ga0209192_10003302_pt1 | contig 10935 bp, 9 predicted proteins | sample ArcticOcean_MG_C_11_FD_187433 | JGI IMG/M metagenome (GOLD analysis project Ga0209192, IMG submission 187433) | Marine microbial communities from western Arctic Ocean - ArcticOcean_MG_CB2_154 (SPAdes) (version 2) | ecosystem: Environmental > Aquatic > Marine > Oceanic | place: Arctic Ocean... | reverse complement strand
AGCATCGGTCAAAAAAATACCACCGCTATTGGAATAGATTTGAGTCTGGCGAGCTACGGCACGAATATCATGGAATTTGCTCAGCACCCAGGTGTTAAGCGGGGAATAAAGTAATACTGGATCCTCAGAACGCATCCGCGCGTAAATTTCGTAAGGGTTGTTATAGAAGACCGGGTCATCTATTTTAGCGATTGTCGCGAGGTTATCCATATTGCTCTCCTGAGAAAATGCTCTGATGATAAATGACGTTATATCAGTTTTTATGTAGCTGCGCTATTATCCCCGAACACTGCTTACATAAAGCGAAGGCGTTTTCATGGTTAAACTAAATATAAATGGCGCAACTCAGGAAATAGACGACCCTGAGATGCCGCTGCTTTGGGCTATCCGCGAGCAGGCCGGCCTAACCGGCACAAAGTTCGGCTGCGGCAGCGGTATATGCGGCGCCTGTACGATTCATGTTGACGGCGATGCGGTACGCTCTTGCATCACGCCCGCGAGCTTCGCAGAGGGCAAAGACATCACTACCATCGAAGCCCTATCCAAAAACGAAGACGGCCATTTGCTGCAACAAGCATGGATCGACGAGAATGTTCCTCAATGTGGGTATTGCCAATCTGGACAGATCATGTCGGCGGCCGCTTTTCTTAAGAACAACCCCTCCCCTACAGATGAAGAAATCCGTGCCGGGATGAATGTGTTATGCCGCTGTGGAACCTACTTACGTATTCACGCCGCGATTGCACGAGCAGCCCAGCCATCGGACGAACCCCTTACCGACGATTCGAAATTATGAATATACTAAATGTATCACTCAACCGCCGAGCTTTCATGGGTGCAGGAGTCGCCGTGGGCGCTATGGTGTTAACCGTAAGTTTGCCAAGTTTTTCAGCCCCCCCCCATCTAACCACCCGAAAAAGCACCCAGCAGCTCAATGCCTTCGTTGCCCTGGAACCCAATGGCTCAGTAACGGTGCTAACGCCGTTTGTTGAAATGGGCCAAGGCGTGCATACCGCTATACCGATGCTGGTCGCGGAAGAACTCGATGTCTCGATGGATCAAATCAACGTACGCGAAGCACCACTGGGCCCGGAGTATCGACTGCACTTCGGCGGTAAGTCGCGTTACACCGGTAGCAGCCTAACGATTAAAAGCGCGTTCATACCCCTTCGCCAGGCTGGCGCAGCGGCGCGCGCTATGTTGCTGCAAAGTGCCGCCCAGGAATGGAATGTTCCCTTCGATGAGCTCACCACTGCAGCCGGCCACGTTACCCACAACGCGAGCAATCGTACTGCCGCTTATGGCGAACTTGTCGCTATCGCAGCACGCCTTACGCCACCGAAAGACGTGCCCCTAAAGAATCAAACAGACTTTCGTCTTATCGGCACACCTGTCGACCGTCTGGACGCAGTCGAAAAAACACAGGGTACCGCACAGTTTGGGATCGATGTCAGCCCACCCGATCTACTCGTGGCCACCGTGAAGCAATCACCGGTGTTTGGCGGCAGCATTCGCCGACTCGACAAAGAAGCTGCCCTGAAGATGCCAGGCGTAGTATCAGTCGAAATCGTGCCTAACGGCACCTATAGTATCCGAGACTATGCCATAGCCCCCCCTAACCAAACACCTAAGGAATCCTTCGGCACCGTCGCGGTGATCGCCGATAGTTTTTGGCATGCTAAGACGGCGATGGAAAAAGTCACTGTTGAATACGAAGGTGGCTCCGAAGGTTTTTCAGACCAAGCCTTCTCAAAAAAACTAAGAACCCGTGCGCAGGATAAAGGGGTTATCTCAAAATCGAAAGGTGACGTGCGAGCAGCATTGGCAGGCGCGGCATCAAGCATAAACGCGGTTTACGAAGTACCTTTCCTGGCCCACATGACCATGGAACCAATGAACTGCACGGCACTGTTTAAAGACGGCCAATGCACCGTGTGGACCGGGCATCAGGATGCGGATTGGATCGCCAAGATCGCCGCTAAAATTCTGGACATTCAGCTGGACAAGGTTAATGTCATTACGCCCTTTTTGGGTGGTGGCTTCGGCCGTCGCGCCAACAATGATTACGTTGTACAGGCGGTGTCCATTGCGAAGAAACTACCGGGTCAACCCATCAAACTTATCTGGAGCAGGGAAGAAGATATCCAGCACGATTTCTATCGACCAAAAATACTGGCCAGCTTCCAAGCCGGTTTCGACTCCGAAGGTAACCCGACCGCCTACCGTCACTTGAACATCGGAGACGGTGGACAACGCCAGCAGGGTTTGGCCAGTCACGCACCGGCGCTGATGGACAGTGCTGTCAATCAGCCTTACGACATTCCTAACAAAAGCATCGAGTATTTGTTCGAAGAAATCCCAATTCCAGTTGGATTTTGGCGATCCGTGAGCGGGGCTCATAATGGATTCTTCATCGAGTCCTTCGTGGATGAAATGGCGGACGCGGTTAGTGATGATCCGATAGCGTTTCGCCTTCGCCTGCTTGGTCGTGCACCGCGCTTCGTAGCAGCGTTGAACTTAGTCTCTGAAATGGCCAGCTGGCATGGCAAACCCTGGAAAGCCGATGACGGCAGGATGCATGCTATGGGTGTTGCGTTGCACCAGGATCACGACACCATCGCGGCTCAAATAGCTGAAGTCTCTGTCGATCAACAAGGCCAACCTACGGTTCATAAGGTTTGGTGTGCAGTCGACTGTGGCATCGTTATTAACCCTTCCATCGCGACGATGCAGATTGAAGGTGGTATTGCCTTTGGACTGTCGGCCGCACTGATGGAGAAAGTCGAGGTTTTGGACGGCCGGGTCACCAACAACAACTTTTACGATTACCCCGTGTTAACGGCACAACAAATGCCGGATATCGAGGTTCGATTTGTTGACAGCGACGCCCCGCCAACGGGTCTGGGTGAACCAGCCACACCACCTATTCCGGCCGCTCTTTGTAACGCGTTGTTTACGCTTACTGGCGAACGGATTCGCTCGCTACCGGTAGGGCGTCTGCAGTTACAGTCGTTAAACACCAGCGATGCTCTAATCTCATAATTGCGTATTGGTCATCAATCGACCCATTAACGCCCCTATAAACTGACTATTATTCTCTTAAAGTATTATTATTTATTTCTATAATAATATTTTAACCTATTGTTTTAATTAGTTTTTTTGTATTAATAAATAATATAGGTAATTTTCAATAAATGACTGTTGATCAGTTTTTATTGAAAAGCCCACCCAAAGCAGTAACATGAGCGATAGAACCAAAATTAGCTCCTAAACAAAAATCGTCCATGAGCGGATCAAATGAAAGGATTAAATATGAGGCTCTACAGATCCATTCGAAATACTATTACGAGCGCCACCCTGCTTTCGCTTGTCATTGCACCTGGCACCTACGCAAAACCACTTGAGGAAATTGTCGTCACGGCGCAAAAGCGCGAGCAGAGTATGCAAGACGTGCCGCTGGCAGTGGGAGTGTTGAGTGAAGAACAGCTTGATAGAGCTCAATTTAGCGATTTCAGATCTATCACTCAACTAAGCCCCTCTGTCAGTTTCCAAGACGGTTTCGCACCGGTCGCAACGAATTTTATTGTTCGTGGTCTCGGGTCCTACGCGTTCACCGGTGGTATTCAACCGAGCGTATCCGTCGTTATCGATGGAGTGCCTTTGGCGCGGGCCGGTGAATTCATTATTGACTTGGCGGACATCGAGCGAATCGAAATCTTGCGGGGGCCTCAAGGCACCTTGTTTGGGCGAAATTCTACCGGCGGAGCGATTAATGTAATCCGCAAAGCACCTACGGACGAGTTTGAAGCCTATGTGGAGCTTAGCGCTACCGACGACGACGAAATATCGACTCGCGCAATGATCAGCGGGGCACTTTCAGACAACGTACGGGGTCGACTGGTTGGCTTGATCTCCAATAGGGATGGACACATTGAAAACTTCGGCCCTGGTGGTGGTGATCTCGGGGGCATCGACCAAACTGCCTTTCTCGCAAAACTGGAATTCGACATCGGCGACAAAGGCAGCGTTCTGTTGTCAGCCGACTACAGCGACCGGGAACATGGTTTCAGTCCGCAAACAGCAGCCGTCGGTGAAGTATTTCGTCCCTTTGGAGACGTGACCGGCGAAGCACGAGCTTTAGCGCTTGGCGGCGGAAACCTCGAAGCTGGACGAGCGATTATTGCCGACCCATTCCAAACTGCCGTTAGCAAGGTGGGCGATAAGAACGAAAACGAAGCACGGGGAGTTTCCGCAACAATTCATTACGACTTCTCGGATTCGGTCAGGTTCAAATCCATCACAGCATGGAGAGACTTCACCGATCAAAACAACCCGGACGTCGATGAGACTCAAGCGGAACCTGACAACCTGATCATGCCCATTGTCAGCACTTCCACGAGCCTCGCCCCGAATTACAGCGGTTCCGGCGTCCCTGATCATTCTCGCGGCGTTGAGTCGGATTACCTGTCGCAAGAGTTTGTCCTGGAAATCTCGAGCGACCGAGCGGACTGGACGCTCGGTGCTTTCTATCAAGACTATGAAGAAAACATCAAGAACCAAGTCGCATTGTTAATCCTTGACAGTTTTGCTCCGGCCTTTGGCTGCGGTGCCAACTTCGGCGGCACGGCCGCATGCAACGACGAATATGTACTACAGAGCACGATGTTGGACAACACTTACTCAGTCGAATCTTTTGCGGTATTTGCGGACGTAACATTTCACGTGACCGATAGACTTGACCTGTTCGGCGGCGTCCGCTGGACAACCGAGGACCTGAACTCCAGCCTCAATAATACCCTCCAGCTCAAGCCGTTACTTTTTGCTGATATCGCAACTCGCTTTGACACGACAAATCGCACCCTGTTCACGGATGACCTGCCGGTTATCCCCGACGGCTTTGACCCGACGGCCATTGGCAAGGACAGTACGAAAGAAGATTTTGTCTCCTTCAGAGCTGGGGCTTCATTTGCCTTTACCGACGCTGTGAACGGCTATGCTAGTGTCAGCCGCGGCCAAATTGGAGTGGGTAAAAATATAGCCTTCACGGGCAGAACCGATAAATTCCTTGAACCCACCACAGCCGACTCCTATGAAATTGGTATGAAGTCAGTGCTTGTAGATGGTCGAATGCGACTAAACATCGCCGTGTTTACGCAAGAGGTAACAGATCTCCAAACATCGGCATTGATCCCTGGTACCGTCAGCACTGAGACCATTAACGCCGGCGACCTTGATATTTCTGGTTTCGAGGCAGATGTACTGTTCGCTATCAACGACAACTGGACGGTCTCCGCCTCTTTCGTCGCACTCGATTCTGAAATCAAGGATCTCTTTCAAAAGTGTTACTTTGATCAGTTAACATTCGGGACCGGTTGTGACATTGATGGGAATGGCGACCTAAGGCCAGATGGTCAAAACGTATCGGGCAAACAAGGTACCAATGCACCTGACTTGAAGTACACCATCGGTTTGGCCGCTAACTTTCCGACCCAAAACCTCCCCTTCGACGTCTTTGGTAATTTGAACTACGTCTGGCAGGATGACATCCAGTTCACCTTGAATCAGGATGATCTTGCAACACAAGAATCCTACGGCTTGCTGAATCTGACGCTAGGTATCGTTGATAAAAATGGCCGCTACGAAGTCCAGGTCTACGGTAAGAACATAACTGATGAATTTTTTGTGGCAGATTCGTTCGAAGCCTTCGGTGCGTTAGGACGTCAAGTGATCCGGGTCCCCCGGTCTGCTCAGGCCTATTGGGGAGCGAAACTTAAGATAAATTTTTAGATAGTAAAACCGCGGTACCAAAACCGCGGTATCCAATAACGACAGCGCCAGCTTAATCGCTGGCGCTGTCACATCAGTCAGGTAAACAGATGAAAAAAAAATCGAACTTCATTTTATTTTATTCCTTTATCTTTATCACTTGCTTACTTGGCAGCGCCCTTGCCGACGACCTTTTACAGACCACAGAAACTGCAATTGAGCACCCAAGCAGCGGCCCCTGGTGGCCCTCTCGCTGGGGAGCCGACGACGAACTCGGCGCTGCAAACCATCTCTCGCCAGACACCGTCCTAGCGGCGCTTGCTGTCGTCAAAAAAGGTGCTATCGCAGATTTAGCACACGCCTTCGAAATGGGGCGGCCCGACTTCCACAATCGTGTGTTTACGTTGATATCTGCCGGCGGACCTTCGGGGGGGCCGGTGGGCACGCATCGTTACATGTTCAACGAGGAATGGATTAGCGGTGAAATCACCGGCATGTCCACACAGTTCGATGCGCTATCGCATATTGGTAGGCAACTCGGCAAGAACGGCGACAACAACACCGTGCACTACTACAACGGTTTTTCTCACAGCGAAATTGGAACTAGAAATGGTTTTAAGAAACTTGGTGTAGAAAAAGTACCGCCGATTTTTACGCGTGGCGTTCTCATCGATTTGGCTGCTCATCAGGGCTCGATGCTCAGTGGGGGTGAAGTCATTAAGATAGAACACCTAAAAGCGGCCCTAGAACATCAGGGCATGACAGAAGCGGATATCCATCCTGGCAGTGTGGTGTTACTGCGCCAGGGACGTGACCAACTCTGGTACGATGATCCGAAGGCCTATATAAAATCTACGGCCGGCTTGAACAAAGCGGCGGCGGACTGGTTGGCCAGTAAAGATGTTGTTGCCGTGGGTTCAGATAGCGTTGCAATGGAACCCATCCCTCCTGTAAACGATCATCCGGCCGAAATTCACGCCATCCTCCTAATGGAAAACGGCATATATGGATTTGAAAATCTAGACCTGAGAACGTTGTCCAAAGCCCGAGCGTATCAGTTCGCGTTTTCTTTCGCTCCCATTCCGTTTGTCGGCGCTCAGGGCTCCCCTGCACGCCCTTTTGCACTGTACTAATGACACATTGAGTTAGTGTTCAAGGCCAACAAACGGCAAGGTAATGGCCTCACCCAGCGGCAAATCAAGCAGACAAGCCAGCCATTGAAGCCCGACACCAGGTTCTGGGGGCTTCACCGTGACTTGCCCAGCTTGTTCTGCGAGTCGCCTCAACCGAATGGAAATAAGTGCCTGGCGATAGGCTGCAAAAACCAGATGCCACTCCATGTGCCTAACCTTGCGGCCAGTTAAAGACTCCCACAGCGCTATGGTGGCTTGCGGAGAACCGATGCCTGCGAGCCTTGGCATACCGCGACTCGCGGTGTACTTGTGATCTGCAATCGCCCACCACGCTAAATCAGCTTCCGCACCGGCAAGCGACACCATATCCCAATCCAGCAAGGCAGTGCATTGTGTCTTTTCGAACATAAGGTTTTGCAGACGAGCATCGCCCCAAGACAGACATTCATGGATATCACAGGGGTTTGGCAGGTTTGATTCCAGCCATTGTTCTGCCTCCTGAATAAGCGGATGCTCCGAGCCCTCGCACCACCGTGCATATCGGCACCAAAAGTTGAAGCAAGCCACCAAACCGACCAAACCCCTTTTACTTGTTTGGAGCGCAGAAAGTCCCGTGATGTCAACCTGATGTAAGTTCGACATCACGGTTACCGCCTCACGCCACACGGCTTCCTGTTCTTTGAACGACATATCATGCAACCAACCCGCGTAGTTAAAGTTGGGGCGATCTGACACCGGCATGCCCCGGACACGATGCATCAACATAAATCGCGTTCCCAATACGCTTAGATCATCTTCAAACGCCAGCATTTCTGGAACCGGCACCGAATTCATGGCCCCCAGGCAACCATACATCTCATAATGGAGCGCCAAATCTGCCTCGGGGTAAAGAAATTCAGCACCCTCAAGCCGCAGCACCAGATCGGGACCACTACCATTGCCTCGCCCCGTTTCTATGAACAGTGTTTCGTTGGCTACACCACTACTCTCAGGTACCGTAATCGCTTTAATTTCCAGGCGGCCAAGGTTCGGGAGTCGTTTTGCTAGCCATTGTTCGAGTTGCGTGCGAAGCTCTAAATGGTCGCGATCCTGACGTCGTAAAGGTGTTGTTTCAGGTGACGTTGGATTTTCGGAATCACTATCAATGCCCATAAACTTGTCCTCCCTCAAAAAATTCACGACTCGATTTAGCATTCCCAATGACGAGCTCTTGGATTTGAACAGAAGACTTAGCCAAACTCGTTGGCCCATCACACCTGAAGGAAACCCCTGGGAATACGGCACTAGCCTCGACTATTTGCATCAAGTCGTCGAATTTTGGCTGCAGGATTTCGACTGGCGCTCCACGGAGCAGCAACTCAACCGACATTTGCATATTATAGTTCCGATATCTGGGCGCACAGTACATGCGGTAGTCATCCCAAGTGAAAAGGGTCGAAGAGCGCCGATACTGTTGGCCCACGGATGGCCCGGTAGTTTTGTAGAGTTTCTGGACGTTGGCGAACGACTCGCCCACCCTGAGAAATTCGGCGGCATCGCCGCCGAGGGCTCTACTGTGATAATCCCTTCGCTTCCAGGGTGCGGTCTTTCCTCCGCTCCTGCAACGCCCATAGCCCCCCGTGAAATCGCGAATGACTGGCTTCACCTCATGACCAAGACCCTTAGCATTGACAAATTCGCTGTGCACGGCGGAGACTGGGGTGCCGCTATTGCATCCTGGCTTGCCGTCGATGCCTCTAATGTGTTGCATGGCATTCACCTAACATCAGCTATCATTCAACCGGATCTTGACGCGGCACCCGAGCTCACCGATGAAGAAGAGTCGTTCTTGAATCAGCGCGCTAGTCGCGGCCCCTGGGACAACGGTTATCGCCTCATGCAAGGCACCAAACCACTAACATTGTCGTACGGGCTGACCGATTCGCCGGTAGGCCTCGCTTCTTGGCTGCTTGAAAAATACCAATCCTGGGGTGAGTCTCACGGCACCCAGAACGCCCCTGGAATCCCTCTCGATAAAATGCTGAGCATCATCAATCTTTACTGGTTCGCGGGTCCCGGACCATCTACTTGGATTTATCGCTCTTGGGTAAATGGTACGGCCCTCAAATTCCCTTCTGGTGTTCGTGTCAATGCTCCTACCGCGATCTGTAGTTTCCACCACGACATCTCTCCAGTCTCGCCGAATACGTGGCAACAACGTTGTTACAATGTGGTGCGGCGCACAACCATCGACCATGGAGGGCACTTCCCGGGCCTGGACGCGCCAATAGCACTAGCCGAGGACATACAAGAATTCGTCGGCGAAATATCCAAGAACTAAAATCAACCAATTTTAGAGGGTAATTTATTTAGATGCGATGAGCGCTCCAAGTAAACGTAACCAGTTTCGCCACCCCATTTGACAGGCCCCCAATTCAGCACATACATGTCGTTGAGTTTTCCATACCGATCCCGGCCGACGATATGCTTTCGTTCGCGCGGAATCCAAATTGACGCTACAGTTTCCATAGAGACTGCAACCGCTCCACCCTCCCATTGCAAATGGATTGGGAGTGTTTCTCCACGTAACACCAACTCACGTAACTCGGGAGCAACCACGACCGTCACAGCGCTTGTAAGTCCTGATTCATCGACATACATGCCGCCCCCCATACTAACTGTCCCATCGGGTCGCCAATACCGCGAAAACACAAATTTCCGACCACTCGGAAATTGACATCCGCCAATCACATGACCGCCCCAAGGGTCCTTGGATTTCCGACCTCTAGGTCCACGGGAGTGGTCGCGCCAGCCTGTAGCTGAAAGCTCATAACTGTTCCCCTCTAAAGTCATTTCGCCAGACGCACAGACCAGTTGTTCGTAGTGCTCTTTAGCCCAGCTCTGACCGGCCATTTCTATTTGCCCAGCACTGTCTGGTCCGTCGCTAGCGTGCCAAATCGGGGAAACGCATTCCACTTCCAGTTCAAGCTTCAGCCGACGCCGGAAACGTGGCTCACCACCCGAATCCATAGCCGCTTCGCTGGTGTACCAGGCAAAACCATCAAAATCGATCCGCCAACGACGAAAAGGTTCGACGCACGTAAATTTCATCACCGAGCCTGCCGGGCGTTGATCAACAGCGGTCGCGTGATAGGCCATCATGGAAAGCACACCGCCGTCTGGTAACGACATATATACCCTGTCTTCCCATAGATGCCAATCCGTCGGAATCGTTCCGAGGTGCAACCACATCCCGATATTCAGCCGGTTATCGTAGAGCGCAAAAAGATAGTTTTCGCTCCACAGCTCCTCCGTTGGGGGCGTTTTAACAGGGAGTTCAGCGTCCAGCGACATGACTGTCAAAGGGTCTTCAGTTTTCACAAGTACTCCACTTCTGTGTTGGCCACTATTCAGGCAGCTGGGTTTCTTCGATTGGCCGGTAGACACGATGCTGAATAAGCCATTGCCCCCTGGTAAGCACCCATCGATCCTCATAGCGTCCTCGCACTAAACGACGTTTGCTGCCATCCCCACTTATTCGAGTCACTGCCGCAGAAACGGTGCAACGGCTAGTCGCGGCAGACAGCTCAGGCGATAAGTCGATGGCTATTTCTTCCATTTGATGCGCCATCGATAAAGTTCGGTTTCGATCTTGGATCAGTAACGCCTGAAATCCAGGCGGCTTTCCGCGGTACCGCTCACCAAAGTCGACATAAGCGTCGTCTGTCCAAAGCGCAGCAAATGTATCCGCGTCATAGGAATCTACCGCGGCGCAATAACGATGCAGCGCATCGGTGATCGCGCGCGCTGCCAGGTCTTTACTTTCCGGATCTTTACCTTCCAAGTTTTTTCTATCTTCGCTCATTATCGCGCTTCCAAACCAGCACAAAATGCTTAACCGAAGGCGAGGAAAAAGCCATCGGCGTCATGATTACCCCCGACCACAGCCATTCCATATTTGTTATTTCCTATTCAAATCCTAGCATGTAAACCCTGATATAAAAACTGATTGAAAGTCATTTTTATCTAGGCCTACTTGGTATTGATTATTCAAGAC
>Ga0209192_10003300_pt1 | contig 10944 bp, 18 predicted proteins | sample ArcticOcean_MG_C_11_FD_187433 | JGI IMG/M metagenome (GOLD analysis project Ga0209192, IMG submission 187433) | Marine microbial communities from western Arctic Ocean - ArcticOcean_MG_CB2_154 (SPAdes) (version 2) | ecosystem: Environmental > Aquatic > Marine > Oceanic | place: Arctic Ocean... | reverse complement strand
GATTCGTCTGTGAACTCTTCTTGAGCCTTAGCACGAATTTCACGCACTCTCACATCTGCTCGTTCCTCTTTATGTCGCTTTACTTGTGAAACTCTTTCGTCTTTGTGTTTATCTATTACCGCATCTAGTGCTGGACCTTCTTCGATCTCTACGTCTTTCTTAGCACGGAATGCACGAAAACGTCTGTCTAGTTTAACAGTGCCGTCTGCGTTTAACATCTTGTGATGCCTCTTTGTGGCATGTTCTTCTATGAACTGCTCGAAGTCAACGTTATATGTCTCGTTCAAGAAATTGCCAAACTCTAGATCAAGCGACTCTTTCTTAACTTTACTTCTCTTTGCCAAGTCAGCTTTTCTTACCATTGGTAAAAGTCTTTTAGCAATCTTATCAATAGCGCCTTTCTTTTTCTCTACACGTTTATCAATCATCATCTTTTCTCCAGCACCAAGCTTTGCGTAGTTAGCGCCTTTCTTACCAGCAATCTTCTTACGAATAATTTTAATAGCGGCTTTTCTTGCTCTCGACTTTAGCTTGTCCATAGTAGCGGCTTTCTTAGCCATGCGCTTACGACCCATAGCTATCTTGCCTTTATACTTTCGCATTATAAGCGAACGGGCACGTCTTTGTTGCATGTTCATTGCTTCAGATAACGCATCGTCTTCTTCCATCATCTCAGCGATCTTCATGCCACCACGAACCATGTCGTAGATATCTTGAGCATCAGATTTAAGTTTCTGTGGTAGACCTTTACTGAATCCAGCTAAGTCACCTTCGGATGCGAGTTTACGCATTACAGAAGCAGACATGTTGGCAGCGGATAAATCTTTAGCTGAGTCGGAATCTGGGTCCGCTCTTTTACCAGCCGATTGTATTTCGATCTCTTTTAGTGTATAGTCTTTGCCGTTGTACTTGTTGAGTAGTGTTTCAAATTGCTTAACCCTATCATCTCCTACAACGAGGATGACCTTCTCGAACCTAGTTTCCAGTTCTTGCATGATCTGGATAATAGTTCTAGATTTAGATTTTTGAATTATGTTGTTGCCAAACGCCTTCTTTGCAATCATGATCTTATCATCATAATCGAGTGGATTTTTCTTAGGGTCTTGGCTGTGTGATATGTAAACGAGAGGAGTCGCTTTGTTCTTTCTAGCAACGTCTTTGATCTTATTTACTAGAATTCCATGTCCAGATGTAATAGGATTCATTCTGCCCCAACCGAGAACAACAGTTCTCATGACAGCTTCTTCCAATCTTGGATTGATTTCTATAGCGTTCTTGTTGAGGATTTCGTCCTCACTAGATTGTTTTACGCTTTTCTTTTTTGTCTTTACCGGCTTTTCTTCTTCGGGCGCATCAGCGATAGCCTTTTCGTCCGACTTTTGTCCAATTACTTTTTCCATTATTTCCTCTTTACCGTAGGTTTACCGAAGTCTAAACTACAATTGTATTAATGAATTACTATCTTTATTTATGTAATTACATACTAGCCAGTGCAGTTTTAGCGGTCAACATCATAGCTTCGTGTTCCATGGCATCTTTGGCTGCCTGCACAGCAGATGCGGTAAGTTGCGCTTGAGCAACTGAATTTCGAGTAGCTTCATCAGAAGCGTTCTGTGCTTCTATTACCATTTGTCTGGTTCTCGCTACTTGTGCTTCTATTTGACGTTGTGTATCAACTGCTCGATCTGCCATGCCTCTAGCATCTTTAGCACTCTGAACTGCACGTGAGTAATCGACATCAGCTTGCGCTACATTAGCCTCATGAGTTGCAGCCGTTGCTGATTGTACTGCCATTGCGGCTAGCATATCTGCGGCTAACTCTGCTTCTGTTGCCACAGGAGGTTTGAAATCTGGATGCAGAGGATGCTCTGTCGGTGTCACCACAAAGTCTTCGAGTACTTGCGTTATGAAGTCCGAACCGTTTTCTTCCGCTGTGTCAAACTCGAACTGATCCTCATATTGCTGTTGTTCTTCGTAAGTTACCAACGTTGCGATTAAAGCTTGCTTAGTCATTCTGCGATCTAGCTCAATACCAATATCACGTCCATAAGCCTCTAGTTGCTTCTTAGTCATAATGTTAAATTTTTTCATCTCACTTCTCCGACTTTGTAAACGTCCAGATACCATATGCTAGTCCAGCCCAGGCTGCGATCTTTACGATACCACCAAACAAGATGACTGCCGCACAGCCAGCGATAATAACACCAGCGTCTAGGCTAGTTCTTTCTACAAATCTTTCTTTTAACCAATTCATATTATTTCTCCTTTTTTAAAATGCGAAAAGCAGGCATTAAAAGCCTGCTTTATATTAGACTCTTATAGTCTATTTATATGAGAAATTAACCGAGCTGGCTGGAGTAAGAGTTTCTTCTGTCTAGCAGATGATGAATCACTCATTATGGTCACGATCATTAGTAGTATTATTAGTCTATTCACAGCTTCCCATTTTGGCGCATCAACATCAAAGCCTTTGCCTGTTCGTGATATCCCATTCTAGCTAACTGAGAAGCGGCTCTTGCGGCACCCACTGATTCAAGTGTAGCGTATATGCCATCTAGTCTACGTGATAGCCATGAACAAAAAGCGCAATAGTATACATTCATAGTAGTCATTATACCCATCCACGCAAATTAGGATTAGCATCTATCTGATGTGCAACAGTGTATATCATGCCTCTATGAATTCCGATATCACTTAGTTCACGATCAGAGAGCTTATTCAGTTCTTTGATGGTACTTCTGATTCTACGAGAGTCTGATAGTTTGGTTAAGATTTTTTTGAATAAGGCTGTGATTGCTATTCCTACTTGCTGGGAATCTTCCACAGTCATGTGATGTGACATTTATTGGTCTCCTGTTATATATGCCGTTGTTAGCTTGTGCTAACACATATATTTATACAGGAAATTTCAATTTTCACTTCATTCGTTAATGACTTTTATGCATACTCGCCATGCGTCTGCTGACTATTACTTCTGCCAGCCTTTGATGTACTCATCATTGAAGTTAGCGTTACTGAATGCAAGTCTATCAACTAGCTTAACTGCGTTCTTACCTACTCTATCGATTGCAACAAAGCCTTCTTGCTCAGTAACTTTGTATCCATCAGCAGTCTTCAAGAATGTGCCAACGTTCTTAGCTCTATCTAGCTTACGAATGATTGTTAATTTGGCATCTACGATGAGGTTATATAACTCAAATAGACTTACGATCTGGCTCTTATCTGTATTAGAGAAGTAGGATAGCACATCTTTGCGTCTCTCTTCTCTACCAGCTTTACCCTTTTCGGTCTTTAACTTATCAATCTCTTTCTGATAGTATCCATAGATATAGTCCATCAACTCTGAAACAAACTTTGATGGGTCTTTAACCTTCTCACCTGCACGTACTTTCACGTTAACGAAGGTCTTAACTCTAGTGAGAAGTTCTTCGTTCTCTGTGATTCCATCAAACGTAGATCGCTTGATAGAGTTGAACTTCTTGCCCGCTTTAGATAGCGTAGCTGTAACGCTTGCAGTCTCAGCTTTAGTCATCGTTGCTGTGCCAGAAATATCTTTATAGATTGCGTCTACCGACCAGACTGAACCCGAGGCTTTGAGATTGCTTGCGATCTCCTTTCCAAAACTTGCAGACATTGATTCAAAAGATTTACCTCTGTATTCAGTGTGCCAAACCACACCGATCTCGGATCTGAGGATTTGTGAAGCAAGTTTGCTTTTCGCTGGTATCGCATAAACAATGGTATTAGGATGGAAAGTAATATACGATTCTCCACCAATATTAGCCTTCTTGATATCTTTTTTCGCATATAAGAAATCACCCTGTATCACCCCCTTAATATTCAATGCTGGCAAGTTCTTTAATGCCAACTTCATTTTTATATTCAAATCACCCTTTGCAATATCATCATCGATATCTTTGTTAGTCTTATATACTTTAGGATTCTTGTTGAAGATACCTTTCTTGGCAACAAAGAACTTACCGTCAGATGGATCTGTACCCGCAAACACAGCTGGTGCTCCATCCCACTTCACTGTTACGTTAACAGCGGCTTTAGAATCTCCTGACAACATATCACGTAATGCACGTAGATAGTTGATAGACTCCCTAGCTCCATTGACACCTGCGTTCAGCAGATTATCCTCAAGGTGCTCCATGTGAGTATTCTTATCTTCCGTGATATATGTGCGTAAACGTTTCATTATTTTTTTACCTTGAACTTAGTATCATTAGGATATTCTTGTGCCTTTGAGTTTCTGACCTCAATGACATAATCTTCTATAGCATTGTTACAGATTATAGTGATCTGCTTAGACTTCTTAGAGGGATAGCGTATGGCAGTAACTTTTATGCCTTTGACTAACTTATCCAACCTCTCTTTGCCTAACCAGAAAACTTTCCAACCATTAACCTTTCGTCTAACATAAAAGTAATTCATACCCCATGCTCTCTTAAAGATCAACTCGACTTGCTGAGAATTGAGTTTCTTAACTGGTATTTTAGGTCTAATCTTATTTATATTACCACGCTCATCAAACCCAGCTTGTACCAAGTTTAGATCCACACCAAACGAGTTTAGAAATTCAGCACCCTTAGAATTGGGCTGTAGATTACCATCCCTATCGAATAGTGATGCCGCACCAGAATACGAACTAAACGTATTACCGTTGATGTCTTTTAATGAGACAAACCATTCTTTTTTGTTACTGTCTTCTAATACAATATCACCAATAATGGCACCTAGCTGTGCAATAGGAACACCCTCTTTCTTAGTAGCACCAGTTCTTTGTTTAGCTCCTATAATCTCAGAGTGGGCAAAGTCTTCGTTAGATTCATTCATTTGACCTATAAGTCCGGACATCTCACTACTTTGACGTATCTTAAAGAAGTTGTCGAGATTAGTCACTGTACGGGTTTCGAACTTCTCGCCAGCGTTTGCTCCACGTGCAATTATGATATCGTACATCTGACCATCAAAAACGAAAGAGTAGCTAGGAAACTTAGAACTATTAGGAGAAACCTCGTTGTACTTGATCTGCTTAATGTCAGTTTCTTTTCTCAGTACAATAGAGAGGTGCCTGATGCATTCTTTACTGGTGTCTCTTTCTTTATTTACTAAGTTCAGCCTATACTCTCGATATCGTTTATCATTAGAGCCAGGCTTGCCTTTAGGAAACCGAGGGTTAAGTTGATAGTTCTTACTCTTAACCATCTCATTTAGATTGTGACCCAGTTTCTCGAATACTTCAGTACTCATTGGTAGATTCCATTTCTTGTTGTATCTACGTATTTATATCTAAGGTACTGCCATGTATCGATAAGACCTTTTGCTCTAACTCGTTAAGTTCCTTAAGTGACATTTCCTCGAATCTATCAGCGATCTGCCCCCACGGCTCTTTTGCGACCCAATGTTCCATTGACCTCAACTTACTTAAAGACTGGGCATCAGTCATAATTTTAGACTCTTTCATGCGTCATCCTTACTTACAAAATTATCCCATCTATAGAAAGCCTTTCGGTCACTGCACCAATGCCATCCTGTATACTTCTGGTCTTCTTGACTCAACTCACTTTCGTAATAATTCCTTCCATCCTTACCCACTATTAATTCCATACTATTTCCTCTTAATGTTAAATCATCTTCTCGCTCTCGTCTCTCTTTGGCTAGTGTAAACTGGCGCCTTCTGGAAGCTTGATGTATTCTGCTACTGTTAGTGACGCTTCTCCTTCTTGGCATGTCCTATGTAGCCCTCCTAAAAGTCTGATTAAATATCATTTCTACAAATACCGCTGGAGCACCAGACAGACGAACTGCGGTTCTCTTTACGTTCTCTTCGTCATATTTATCATAGGCGCATTCAAGTATTCTAGCTTCATGTAATGCCTCAGCGACTGCGAGTTCTAATATATTCTTTCCCATAATGTGCTTCCTCAAATGATCTAATACCGTTGTGTATTCCTCTCGGATACTCTCCAGAGAACTTTAACCGCCCACGTTCAATAGCGATCTTATGCTTATGATTATGCACCATTTTGTCCCAGTTGTCAAGTACTTTCTTTGATAATTTATCGAAATACGAATCTGTTACGATAGGACAATCTGATTCGTGATATGAGTACAGTGCCATGATGTATAACGGCACTGCCATGTTGATGTCACTGTCTACAATGTGTATAAATTCAATGTCCAATAGGTATTCTCCTCTCAAACATAAACTCCTTTACCATTTCCTTTTCTAAAGCGAATGCTTCGACTTCCCATGGTTGCTTATCGTATTCTTCGAAGATGGGTATACCGAACCAAGTAGAAGGACTTCTTCCTTCACCAGACACAAGTCTTCCGTCGATGTATTGTTTAACATGAACTAACTCGTGAAACAGGGTCGCTGTCATCTGTTCTATGCTGGTGTTCCTATTTATCTCTATAGAGTATTCCAACTCTTTCTTATCCATATCCATACAAAATCCAAAGTGTAATTCGGACTCTTGAGAGAGGTATTCTATATTGACGTAGGTGTCGTATGGCAGATCCAAATAGTCCTGAGCAAAAGTCAGAGTTTCCTCTAACAATTTCTTTGACAATTTTCTTGGTTTTCTATACGTTGAGTATAACATTTCTCACTTTCGGGTTTTATAATTGTATAAATAGCAGTATGGGTGCGTGTTAATGTTTTTAATTAAACAAGAGGCAAGTGTGATCGTTTATAAACAACTCACAGAAGGAATAACTGGTGTAGCATCAAGTATGCAGGTGGGGTTCCTACCAGTCACGCAAACTATTTAAAAAAGACAGTCTTCGCAGATTGTCTTTTTTTTCGTCTATAAACCCTTGTCCTTGTAGTCCTTAATCGCAGACTTAATAGCATCTTCAGCTAACACACTACAATGTATCTTAACGGGTGGCAAAGCAAGCTCTTCGGCTAGTTGAGTGTTCTTAACTAAGTTCGCATCAGAGAGATTCATACCTTTGACCCATTCAGTAAGAAGACTGGAAGATGCAATAGCACTCCCACAGCCATAAGTCTTGAACTTCGCATCAGTAATAATATCATTCTCTACTTTAATCTGAAGTCGCATAACGTCTCCACATGCTGGTGCTCCTACCATGCCAGTACCTACAGTTGGGTCATTTGGATCCATTGTCCCGACATTTCTAGGGTTCTCATAATGATCTAATACTTGTTTACTGTATGCCATAAGGCACCTCTATTAAACGTAGAAAGATTCTCCGCAGCCACATTCGCCTGTAACGTTAGGGTTCACAAATTTGAAACCCGCATTCAGACCCTCTTTTACCCAGACCAACTCTGATCCAGCTAAATATGTCTTACTCTTTTCATCAATCACTAGTGTTACACCTCGATCATGTATAACAGTATCATGTCTATCCATATTGTACGAGTACTCTAGCACATAGGCTAAACCACTGCAACCAACTGTACGAATTCCAACTCGAATGCCTTCGCAATCGGGTTTGGCTGCCAGTCGATCTAGTAATGGTTCATACGCAGACTCGCCTATGGTAATCATCGCACTAGAGTCAGCGCCATACCCATTTCCATACTTGTGTCACGGGTCTCTGCAAAGAACGATGGAGTATTACCATCAAATCCTGAGCCTTCGTTCAGAAGTTTAACCATCTGTGCCGCAAGTTCAGCAGTGCCAGTATAGTACACTGATAGACCACTAGGCTTCTCAAGTACACAATACTCGACAGGCTTATCTGTTACAGAATAACTCATTTACGCATCTCCTCTATCTGCTTTGCTAATCTATCTATATCTTCACGTAACTCATCGATCTGGGTAGCTACGTTTGGATATTTTCTTTTCCAAGCAATGCCTTCTTTATCGAGAATATCGATTCCGTATCTCTTAGTTGCCCAATCGGCAATAGAATCGAATTGATTATAGCACCAAACTCCTGCACGTGTGTCTTTAAACCACGCTGTTGATGCGGCACCTAATAGGGCGCCTGCTATATTACTAACCATCCACAACCACATATTATTCTCCTTATTTTAGTCCGCCAAAGTCTGGCTTACTTTTGGGTTTATTTTTACGATACGATAAGATGTTATCCTTATTCTCTCCTCGCTCTGCTTTCATCCTCTCTCCAAAAGCTCCCTTATCTGCAACAGGACCGTCATCAACTATGCCTTGTTGAGCAGACTCTTCGGCGTCATACAACTTCATCTTAGACCTGTCAACGCCAATGACAAATCGTTTCAGATAATTAGTATCACCCCATCGATTCTTTAACTGCTTGACCATCAACTGACCAAGACCTTCAAGTTCTTCTGTCGATATCAAACCAAACATAAAGTCAGCAGTTGCAGGTAGACCAAACGACTCAGACGTATCTTCGAGGTTCAAGTCTGAACTACTGTAACCCGTACGAGTTGTCTGTGTAGCACTCAGAATAGGCACATTAAACTCAACAGCAAGACCACGAAGTTCTTCAGCAATCGCTTTGATCAACGTATAAGAGTTGACATTACCACCAGCTTTCATTCTAGAACTAGTACATATATTTAGATAATCGATGTACACGATATCTGGAGTAAAGTTCTTTTTTAGCTTCAATTCGTTCAATAGGTGTCTAAAGTGTGAAGAACCAGCAGTAGCAGTCGGATACTCTTTAACGATCAACTTACCAGTAGTCTTAGCTTTGACTCGATTGATACGCTTCATGAATACATCTTTAGGCATATCTTGTAGACTGTCCATAGTAGCATTCATTAAGTTAGCATCGATACGTTCAGAGATTTTCTCTTCAGCCATTTCCATAGTGATATACAAAACATTCTTACCATCCATAAGATTGGCTGCCGCACAATGCGTCATGAACAATGTCTTACCAACACCAGTACCTGCTAGACAGATACTCAGAGACTTTCTAGATAAACCACCTTTAGTGATCTTGTTAAACAGATCGAGGTCAAACCCAATCTTATCTTCTTTACTATGATAGAACTCATATCTACTTTCGATATCTTCTAAGAAGTCGTGACCAATAGCCTGATCGAATGAGACACCAAGAGCCTTAGATAAAAGATCAGGAATTGACCCCTTATCCAAGTCTTGGTGTGCACCGTCTAATACGAGAATTGCTTCACGAACTGCATTGAAGACTGCCTTATCTTGGCAGAACTTCTCTGTCTTATCTACGATCCAGTCGATATCAGTCTTCTCATCATACTCTAAAGCATTGATGGTTTCTACGATGGTCTTATATTGATCATCGCTGATATTGTCTTTTTCTTCGATAGAAATACGCAGGGCTTCCCGAGTGGGAATCCCATTGTAATCAGAGATATACTTGACAATGGATTTGAATATCGTCTTGTCAGTGAAGTCACCGAAGTACTCCTCACTTAAAAACGGCACCACTCTCCGCATGTAATCTTCATTATGTAATAAACCCGCAAGGACGGTGTTCTCAATCATCTACTAAGACCTCCTCGATCTTAACATTAGTTTGGTCATCTAACATAGGACCATTAGCCATAGTGTAACTGTTCTTAATGTATGTGGCAAAGTCAGTCTTCTCAAACATCATTAGCCAGAACTCATTGTTATCATGTATCTCTTTAGCTCTCATCTTAGCAGGCATCAAGACTTCACCAGTAGCTGGATTAACAGCTTCGTACCAACCAACATTTGGCTTAACTAGATAACCACCAGCCTCTGCAACATCCATCAGCCCAGACCACTTAGAGATACCGCCTTCAAACGTAACAGTAACAGGGATCTTAGACTTCTCACGAACATAACGAGACTTCTCAATATTGATGATAAAGTGGTAGCCCTTAATCTCAGTGCCAACCTTCTCTTGCTGACGACCAATAATCCAAATAGAATCAGCAGAATAGTAAGCACCAGTACCGCCAGACACAACATCTTTAGGATACAAGCCAATCTCTTTGTACGTGTGATTTACTGCCACAAGTGGAATATCTTTCAAATTCAAATGTGGTGTGATCATACGGAACAAAGACTTCATCTGCTTTGCACGTGACATATCTGCAACAGACTTACCATCCATAGCGTCATCAACTTCTTTCTTAGAAGCAAGGTTACCAATAGAATCGATAACGATACAAACTTTATCGTCTTTGGTTATGCCCTCTAACTGCTTCATAATATCAAACTTCAACTCTTCGACATTCGTAATAGGTGTGTGGATAACTTGATCCATGTTTACACCAAACGATTCGAAGTAAGCTTGAGGTGTACCAAACTCAGAATCATAAAATAAGATTACAGCATCTTTATTCTTCTTCTGATATGCGGCTGCCATAAGCAACGCAAATGCGGATTTAAAATGCTTTGATGGACCTGCAAGCATAAGCAAGCCAGGTGTCAAACCACCGTCTACACGACCAGACAATGCTACGTTTACCATAGGCACAGGTGTCGGTGACATTTCTTTCTTACCATAGACTTTAGAATCCATGATAGATGCTGTTAATTTAACTGTCGAATTTCTCGCCAGCTTCTCCATTAATGATGACATAATTTACTCCTCTATTATATATTTTCGTCTGACTAGTATAACATCAATCGTTGTAGATGTCAAACAGTTTCTTTTCAAATTGTTCAATTTTATCTGTGCGGTTTGGCCAGAGGATGTACTCTTTCTCTGGGTTTGCCTTTAGATTATTAAGCAAAGGCACTATAGCATTGTAGAGATCATCTAGTCTCTTCTGCGTACCCTCTGCGTTAGATGCTACTGTAGTAGCTGTGGTTTTAAGTTCCTTTACCGACTGCAACTCGTCTTCGTCTACTGCCGTGAAACCAAAGTCAAAAATTTCATTTGTCATGAGAAAAAACCCTCCAATGAGTTTATGTATTCTAGTTCCCAGTTGATGGCATCTGATACCAACTTCAAGGGTTCTTTGAACGTCTTGTTAAATTGCGTTTCATAATCTACATATTGATGC
>Ga0209192_10003296_pt1 | contig 10948 bp, 3 predicted proteins | sample ArcticOcean_MG_C_11_FD_187433 | JGI IMG/M metagenome (GOLD analysis project Ga0209192, IMG submission 187433) | Marine microbial communities from western Arctic Ocean - ArcticOcean_MG_CB2_154 (SPAdes) (version 2) | ecosystem: Environmental > Aquatic > Marine > Oceanic | place: Arctic Ocean... | reverse complement strand
TAGTGGACAGGGACAAGGACTAAAATTAAGACTTCCAGAACTTCCGGCGCCATTTTATTACAGAGGCCAACGTTATCAAGTTACAGCTATATCAAACTATGACAGCGCATTAGGCAGAGCTGTTATCTATCTTGATCCAGGTTCAAACGCTACTAATGGTTGGAACTTTAGTGGTACAACACTAATAGGCGCTGGTGGGCACGATCAAGATGATTATAATCAAGATATATTCTTGCAAAGTGCAGGTAACAGAAGTATACTCGGTAACGACTTTACACAGATTAACGACTTAGCATACGGACTTGTAACTAACAACGGGGCGTTCTCTGAGATGGTTAGTATGTTTACATATTACTGTCACGCAGCGTACTATGCAAGTAACGGTTCTGAAATTAGATCACTTAACGGATCTAACGGTTATGGTAACTTTGGCTTAGTTGCTGAAGGTGCTGATCCAAACGAAATTCCAGATCAGGTTACTACACTAAGAAGTATGGTCCAGCCAGTTAAGGCATTTACATATGGCGGATATACTAACGCAGCAGATGATACTAGTATTACACTATATGACTTTAAAGAAGCACCATTAAAGAACGCTTACATTTATATTGATCACGGTGGCATAACTGGTGCGCTAAACTATAAGATTACTAACGTACAAAACTTATCAGATCTAGATAACAATGGCGCACCAGGTGATACCGGGTCTGTTGTTGTAACTGGTTTAGAAGCAGTAGCGTTTAGTTCCGGCACAGTTGGGTCTAATGGCACATATGCTAGTGTTCCACAAAAGTCTAGTACTGGTGGTGGAACCGGCGCCATATTTAATATTACTGTTGCAGCAGGTGTACTTACAATTAGTTCAATAGGAAATATTGGTAGCGGGTATGCACCTGCAGATACTATAACAATCGGTGGCGCAACCATTGGCGGAGTTGATGTTACTAATGACGTAATATTAAGTATAACCACATTGTTTACAAACACTGCTGGTACATTTAGTAATAACGTTTATAGACTTACTATTCAAGAAGCAGGATCTAATTTAGATTACTTCCCTGCACTACAACTTGGCGTTTCGATGGACACTGTTGTTGAATACAGACATGGCGAAACTATGATATTCGACGGAGTTGACACACAAGATATTTCAGAGCGCCCGAGTACTGCTATTAACTTTGATGAAAGTGACACTGTTACATATAGAAGTACAGGATTTACTGGTACTGATGATCAGAGTTTAGCATTACAAGCTGACGAAATTAAAACAGTGTTTGATGACGATTATGCATATGTTGTTCCTACAATTGATTTTGCAAATAAAGCAGTTAGTGCTCCAACTGGTAGTGGCACACTAGGTAACGCAGTAACAGACACATATCTAGCTATTAATAAGTTAAATGCTAAAGATTCTGTACGTATTGTACAACAGTCTACTGATGCAACTAACCAAACAATTTTAAATCCAGGTGATGGTAGCTATGCAGGCGGTATGATATTTACATACGGTGGTAGAACACAACGAGTTCTTAACTACGGTCCAATGACATACGGTGCTATTACTGCTATAACAAGTGCAAGTCCAGTAGTAATTACAAGTGCAAGTCACAACTTATCAAACGGTGATAAAGTTGAATTTGATTCAATAGTTGGTACTACAATATTAAACGGAACAGCGTATTGGGCCGGTAATGTAACTACTGACACATTTGCTCTTTATACTGATTCAGCACAAAGTTCTGCATTAGATGGTGCATTGTATCCAGCATATGTAAGTGGCGGCCGTTGGGTAACTACTGACAGTGTTTGGTATATACAATCAGTATTTGTTGCAGGTACAGACGTTAATGGAGTTGCAAGTGCAGGAATAAGACTTAGCCCAACAGCAACTAGAACTATCCACTGTGGACTTATAGCAGGATCAACTGCTGAAATTACAGTTGCTATATCATTACTACGTGCAACAGGGCACGACTTTACAGAGATTGGTACAGGTGGATTTAACACAAGTAACTATCCAAATGTGTTGTTAGGAAAACCAATTGGTGGATCAGCTTCTAAAGCTGGGCCATATACAGCAGCAGATGATGCAAGTAAAGCACAAGTATGGGAGCGTAGAAAAGGTAGAGTATTCTTTATCAGTTCAGACAACGATGGCTTCTTTAGAGTTGGTAAGTATTTTGTTGTAGACCAATCAACAGGTAGTATTACTTTCGCAGGCGATGTTGGTATTTCAAGAGCAGCTTCATTAGGATTTAAAGAAGGTGTTACAATTGATGAGTTCTCAAATGATGAATTGTTTATTGACTTGTCAGACACAGCAGTACCTACAGAAAAGGCAGTTGCTAACTACGTAAGTCGTAGACTAGGGCACAATGGCAGTGCGCAACTAACTGGCACAAGTAGATTTGCTCCAGGATTTGTAGCACTAGATGGATCAACTCCACTAGAAGCTAACTTAAATGCTAACAGTAAGCAAATTAAAAACTTGCTTGATCCAACTGACGACAACGATGCAACTACTAAAGATTTTGTTTCGCAAGCAGTTAGTAACTATGACGAATTTGACGATTTAAGAAACGTTACAATACACTCAGTATTGCCAGCTAACAAAGCAAAGCAAATTCTTACTCCAACAGGTAAGCGTAGGCTACTAACTGATCCTGAACTATCTGGGTCATTTACAGTTGGCGGAACTATTACAGATGGTACTGCACAAGGTACAGTAGTAGCACTTGAATCGAGATTTGATAAAGTTCTAAACAAAAACGTAAGGTACATTACTTACACGCTAACAACTGTTGGTGAATTTAGTACAACAGCAAGTCCAATTAACAACGGTGTTGTTGGAAGTGCAGGATCGACAACAGCAGTGGTATTAGAAAATCCAGTAGATGAGTTTACTAACGCTTTTGAATCAACTGCTAGTGATATTAATATTACTGTAAACAGATTAGCAACATCAACAGAGATTGATTTACAGATCGAAGCACAAGCTATTATTAATAGTGATGTTAATAATGCGGCAGCAATTGCACAAAGCAAACTTGCAATGACTATTGCAAGCACAGCGGCAGCAGCACCAACAGGTACAGCAGCACAAAAACAAGCAGCGAGCGGACTTGCAAGTTTCGATAGTGCAAACTTTGAAATGACAGACGGCTTTGTTGGTATTAAAGCTGGAGGAGTTAGTTATACTGAACTTCCGCAGCAGCCTACTGATAGTGTTATTGGGCGCAATGCAACTGGCACAGGCGTAGCAAGCGCAGTATCATTTAGTACTGTTGTTGACGAAGGCGGTGGTTTAGAAGACGGTGACTTTGCATCAGTACTTGCTTATGGTTCACCTACAAGAACTGCACCAGGGTCTGTGCTTATAAAAACAGGAGCGGGCGCTTATAACACTAGTGTTATTTCATATGAAAATACAAACACTAGTATTGCAAAACGTGACGACAGCGGTAGACTTCAAGCAACAGCACTTATAATTGGTGGTGATGCAACATATGAAGTACTTGCTGAAAGTTCAGGAACACTGTCACTTAAAACTCCTGCACAAGGAGTTATACTATCTGCAAGTGGAGCAAGTAAGCCACAGATAAACACTGGTGGTAGTATTAAAGTTGGTGATATGGTAGTTGCTCCAACTGAAAGTACATTCCATTCTAATAGTACATACGGTAGCGTAGGCGGTGCAGGCGGTGGTACTACTGAAAATAGTGCAATTTCAACACGTTGGTTATACACTAACTTTATTGAAGCAGCTAACGAGAAAAATGCAACTGGTACTGGTATCGGACTTGGCAGCGGTACTGGATTTGCTGGTGGCTCAAACGACACTATTACGTTTGTTACTAACGGAACTATTAGAGCCAAAGTTACAAGTACTAGACTTGAATGGGTTGGTATTGCTAATGGTAGTATTGATGGCAATGCTGCATCTATTACAAGCCAAGCAAACTCAGCTACAATTGCTGCTACAAATGCAAACACTGCTAATACAATTGTGCGACGTGACGGAAGTGGAAACTTTAGTGCTGGTACAATTACTGCTAACCTTACAGGTACAGCAAGTGCATTGAATGGTACAGCTACTACTACAAGTATAACAACAGGCGCAGCAGCAACAGCAGGTAGTATTACAGGTAACTGGAGTCTAACTACTGGTTCACGTATGCAAGCAACTTATGCGGATTTGGCGGAGTATTACGAAGGTGATACTGAATACGCTGTTGGCACAGTTGTTGTGTTTGGTGGTGACAATGAAGTTACTATTAGTGCAGAGCATAAAACAACACGCATTGCCGGAGTAGTAAGTGATCAAAGTGCATACACAATGAACGCTAATTGCCCAGGCATACAAACACTAGTTGCACTTCAAGGTAAAGTTCCAGTAAATGTTATTGGTCCAGTTGCTAAAGGCGATATGCTAGTAGCAAGTTCAATACCTGGTTATGCAGTAGTTGATAATGATCCAAAAGTTGGTAGTGTAATTGGTAAAGCAATTGCAATTAAAACAGATAGCGAACGTGGAACTGTTGATGCAGTAGTAGGTAGAGTATAAATGATAAAGCAAATAAATACACTAAGCGAGGACACACATGACAAATAGATATCCACTTATAGTTGATGCAAGTGACGGCAATAAGATTAAAGAATTACCAAGCGGTGACAATCTACAACTTACAGGTAGTGCAATTACTGGAGCAACGGATGTAACTGCTAGTGGTACCATTGCTGGCGGAGTACTAAGTGCTGTAAGTATTAAAAAAGGTGGCACAGAAATTGCTACCCTTGCAGTAACAGGTGCATGGACCGATGTAGTAGGTAGACCTACTCAGTTAAGTCAATTTACTAACAACTTAAACTTTTTAGTACCCGGAAATAACATTAGTATATTAACTAATGATTCAGGGTATTTGTCTACAGTTGCATTTGGTGATTTAACAGGCAAACCTACTACAATAGCAGGGTATGGCATTACTGATGTAGCTTCATCTGGACAAGGAGCGTTGGCAGCTACTGCAATACAGCCAGGTGACAACGTTAGTAGATTGTTTAACAACTCAGGGTACTTAACAGCATCGGATATACAAAACGGCTTAGTCACAATAGATGTTAACAACACAGGAGACTTAGTCGGTAGTGTGTTTGCTGATGATTCAACTGTGATGATTGATAGTATACTAGCAGCTATAAATTTAGATGGCACAATAAGAGGCCATGTAACTCCTTATACTGCCCAGCATAATCTTTGGGACTTAGGCACAAGTGCAGTACGATTTAAAGATGCATACTTCCAGGGCAATGTATCTGTAGGCGGAGCAATAACAGGTTCGCTAGCGTTCTCCAGTCTTACTAGCACACCAACTACACTTGCAGGATATGGCATTACTGATGCTATTGCCGCAGGCGGCACAGTAACTCCAGTAAGTGTTCATACATTAACAAACAAAACTATTAATACTGCAAGTAATACTATTACTATTGTTGAAGCAGATATTAGTGACTTAGGTAGTTATCTAACAAGTACAGGTGTATTAAGTTCACATTCAGATGTACATACTGCAACACCAACAAACGGACAAGTACTTACTTGGGACCAAAGCAATACACGTTGGGCTCCTGCAGCAGCTGGTGGTGGAGACTCAATTGGTAACTTTACACTATCATCTAGTGTTATTGATACTGACGATAGTAGCGGAATAGTAATTACTCCAGCAGTTACAATAAGTAGTGATTTACTTGTTGAGAACGACTTGCGTGTAACAAATACTATATATGCCGATAGCTTTGAAAGTACAAACTCAGGCGTTCCTGAAATTAGAAGTAGTTCAAGAATTGAACTTATTGCTGAAGATGCTGTTGTGATTACTAAGAGTCCAATAAGACTAGCTGCATTTACAACTACAACAAGAAATGCTCTTACTCCAACAAATGGCGACACAATTTACAACAGTACAACTAACAAGTTCCAAGGCTATGCCGGTGGTGCTTGGGTTGACCTACACTAAGGATATCTAAACGTGAGCGAAGTAGAATACATTGTATCATTAAAACGTGGCGTCGATGCGGATGCATTTAATCAAGAGATGATTGCATCTTCAGGGGCTGCTGCTATACCTAATAGAACAGTTGATATTGCTGATGCAAGAGAGTTAAGTGTAAGACTTACACACTATTCTCTAACAGCAGCCGAAGCCGAATCATTAAAAGCCGATAGTAGAGTTGTTGATGTTGAAATACCTCCACAAGATCGAGATGATGTTGAAATTGGACACGACTCTTTGCAAGAAGCAACATTTACCAAGACGACTGCCGATAGCGGAGATTATCGAGACTGGGGTAAAATTAGACACAGCTATCCAGGAAACGTATATGGTGCAGGCAGTACTACATCATTAAATTTTCCATATGCATTAGATGGCACAGGAGTTGACGTTGTAATACAAGATAGCGGAATACAAGTTGATCATCCCGAGTTTAACGATGCAAATGGTGTATCAAGAGTACAATTATTAGATTGGGGACAATACAGCGGCAGTGTTACTCAAAGTGCAAATCATTATAGAGACTATGACGGCCACGGCACTCATTGTGCAGGCACAGCCGTTGGATTGAATTATGGTTGGGGCAAAAATGCAAGAATATATTCACAAAAACTTAGTGGACTAGAAGGAGCAGGTGATAGTGGTACTGGAATTAGTATTACATATGCATTTGATGTTATTACAGCTTGGCACAACGCTAAACCAATTGATCCAATTACAGGGGTTAAACGTCCTACCATTGTTAATATGAGTTGGGGATACAGTTCAGGTTATACGCCAGGCAATATCACAGCCTTTAGCTACAGAGGAGTAACATATAATTCAGGCAATGACGGCGATCTTTTAAATTCAGCTAATCAATTATCAACGTATGGATTTTATCAATATCTTACAAGTATTGGGTATAGAATTCCACTACGAGTAAGTAGTGTAGATACAAATATACAAGAAATGATCGATGCCGGAATACATGTATGTGTTGCAGCAGGTAATAATAGATTTAAAGCCGATCTGTCAGATGGCCTTGATTACAATAACACTGTGTCGACACCAACTGTTCTTAGCTACCATAGAGGTAGTAGTCCTACTGATGACGAAGCAATTTCAGTTGGTTCATTAGGATACGGTGTTGGATCTTTAACAGAAGAAACTAAATCATTATTTTCTACTACCGGTCCGGGTGTTGACATTTATGCTGCTGGTGAATATATTATTAGTGCAACTAGTACAACAAACAAATTTAGTGCTCCAAGTTATTATGATAACGCAAGTTTTAAACAAACTAACATAAGTGGTACAAGTATGGCAAGTCCACAAGTATGTGGATTAGGAGCATTGCATTTACAAGCAAATCCACACTGGACCCCTGCACAACTTAAAGACAGACTAACTAAAGACACCGAAGCAAGACTGCAAGACGGCGGATTAACAGCATATGGTACGCATACAAATATTATGGGCGGTAATAATCGTATTATGTTAAGCCGTTATGCAAATGCTGTACCGTTTAGTAGCAATGTTGCAGGATTAAAGAAACGCTAAATATTAGCACAGGAGATTACACATGAGTATAACAACAATTAATGTAGGTACTATAGCAAATGATAGTACCGGTGACGATCTTCGTCAAGCGTTTGTTAAAGTTAATAATAACTTTGATGAATTAGATCTTAGAGTTGTTCCACAAAACGAAGCAGCAAACTTAGGAGCAGGCACTGGCGTATTTTATTCTAAAGATGGCGCAGTACTAAACTTTAGAAGTTTACTTGCTGGCGATAATGTTGCACTTACTTCAGATGGCACAACTGTTACAATATCTAGTCCAAGTACACTATCAATTGCATCAGACAGCACAGCATTAAATATTTCAGGTGCTAGTAGACAGTTTGGTATTAAAGGTGGACAAAATATTACAACCGTAGTTAGTGCAACTGATATTAGAGTTGCTATTGATCCAACTGACTTAATTTTCCAAGATACTAATCCAGCCCTTGGCGCAGCACTTAACGCTTCTACGTTTAATATTAATAACGTAGGCACACTAACTGCAACAACTGTAGCTGGAACAACAATTACAGGTGCGCTAACAGGTACAGTAAACGGAGTAGATGTAACTAATCTAAATCGTATAGTTACTAGTGCTGATTATGGCGACACTGGCGGAAATGCTACATCTGGGTTGGAACTATTATTTAGAGCAACTACAATTACATACGGAACAGTAACATCACCAGCAGCAATAGTCTCAGATTACGGTACACTGTAATTTTCGATAAATATGCTATATAGGGAATAGATATATGGCAAACTTTTGGACAAACAATAACGGAGACAGCTTAGGTACCTTGCAAGAGCAAGTTACTATTGCCCCGTTACAACTACCGCTATCACAAGCAAGTGCTACGGTTGCATTAATTAGTGGCAAATTACCTGCAGGGTTAAGGTTATCTAATAATACTATTGTAGGTACTCCGGTAGAAGTTGCAAACGAAACAGTTAGTACATTTGTACTTAGAGCAACATATGATTCACAAATAAGCGACAGGGCTATTAAAATAACAGTCCAGGGTGCAGATGATCCTGTATGGGTTACAGAAGCAGGATTATTAAAAGCAGGTAACGGCGATACTTATTATATACTAGATAGCACACCTGTTGACTTCCAATTACAAGTTACTGATAGCGATACTAATGCAGGACAGATACTAGAATTTTTTATTCCAAGCAATGGTGGAACCCTTCCACCGGGAATACAGTTAACAAGTGATGGCAGACTAGTTGGTGTAGTTGATCCTATTTTAGCAATACAAAAATCTGTAGGTGGTGGACAATATGATGACGCAGGCTTTGACGCAGGCACTACTTCAGCATACGACTTTAGTGTACCAAGTGCTAACGGCTACGACAGCTTTTATTACGACACAACAATTTACGGCCTAAATACTCCGACTCGCTCTCCTAAAAAACTAAATCGGTTTTACGAGTTTGTAGTTAGTGTAAATGACGGCGATTCAATTTCAAGTAGAACTTTTAAATTATATGTTGTTGGTGATGACTTCTTTAGATCAGATACAACTGTTATGCAAGTTGGCACTGGAATCTTTAGTGCAGACAACACACACATCAGAGTACCAATTTGGTTAACTCCAAGAGACTTTGGTTACAGGCGAGCAGACAATTATGTTACGCTAGTACTTGATGTAATTGACCCTAACACATTAGCCGGAGTAGTTAGTTATTACAAGACAGCAGCCAATGATGATGGAAGTAACAGTATACTTCCTCCAGGATTAACCCTAGACACTACCACAGGAGAGATTGCAGGTAGAGTTCCATATCAGCCAGCAATAACACGAGAATATAAATTTACTGTTGCTGCAAAGCGCATCGGGTATGATATTGATACCGTACAATTAATAGAATATATGTACGAAGGTGCAAATATTGGTATAGCACAGCTTAAAGTAAGTAAGTTTGACAAATATTCAGCTTATGTTATTGGTAAGGAATTTACAGTTGCAGGCGAAACATATTCTGTTACTAGTATTAATACAAGTAATGTATTATATGATGTTCTAACATTAAACAGAGCTGTTGTTTCTATCTTTATTAAGGGCATTAGTATTAACTTTGGTACTATTGCTATTACTGAATTAGAAGAAGCGGTCAGTAAAAAGACATTTGTTATAAAACTATTGGGTGAAGTAGATTCAACCATTGCATATACCACTCTTAGTAATCTAGGATCGTTTAGTGCAAACTATATTAGTACACTGTCTGTTGTTGCAACGACAACTGTTCCGGCAGCCATATTACTTTATAATGTAACAGCAGGTACATTGCCACCAGGACTAACATTATCGTTATCTGGAGAACTAATTGGCAAGGTAAGAAGTTTTGGCACAGTGGCAGCTCCCGGTCTTACAGTATTTGATAGTCAGCAAATGCAATTTGACGGAAATACTACTACACTCGATCGTACATATAAGTTTACAATTAAAGCACAAGATCAATTTGGGTTTAGTGCAATCGAAAAACAGTTCAGCATTAAGTTAGCTGATCCTGATAATAAACAATATAGTAATGTGTTTATGCGACCGTTGTTGCCAACCGCCCAACGTACTTCATTTATTAACTTTGTAAATGATGCAGAAATATTCCTTCCAGAATATCTATATAGACCAGACGATGTTAACTTTGGTGTACAAACTAAGATTAACATTCTTGCTTATGCAGGTATCGAAGCAAAAACATTAGACTACTTTGTGGCCGCGGCGGCTAAGAATCATAAAAGACGTAATCTTACAATTGGTAAAGTGAAAACAGCAGTTGCACTGGCACCTGGTACAAAAAATACAGTATACGAAGTTGTATACTTAGAAGTTATTGATCCGCAACAGTCTACTAAGAAAAATAAAAAAGTTGCTAAACAAATTCAAATTAAGAATACCGAAAAAGTAACAGTTGACAGTGCAAGATTTCAAACCGAAGCTGCAAGTTATTATACTTTGGATGACTTATACAACAGTCAATTTGCTGAAGTTAGTGTTTCTACCAGACAAGCAGGCGATATTAGAGTCCAATGGATTGATATGTTTCCTATAACTAGTAGAGCAGGCGTACTTAATCTTCCTGCTACAAGTTCATTAGAAATAATTAGCCGTGATGGCACTTCTTTGAATATACCATTTACACCGGGAATTATTGAAAGCAATAAACTTAGACCAAATCCAACAAATGTTCTTACAGTTGATAGTGATGCTATAACAGTTGACGGAACAAATGATACAACACGACATATATCTAACTTAACACATATGCGAGATAATATAAAAGCAATAGGCGAAACTGAAAAGAACTTTTTACCATTATGGATGAGATCTTCGCAAGCAGATACT
>Ga0209192_10003290_pt1 | contig 10970 bp, 12 predicted proteins | sample ArcticOcean_MG_C_11_FD_187433 | JGI IMG/M metagenome (GOLD analysis project Ga0209192, IMG submission 187433) | Marine microbial communities from western Arctic Ocean - ArcticOcean_MG_CB2_154 (SPAdes) (version 2) | ecosystem: Environmental > Aquatic > Marine > Oceanic | place: Arctic Ocean... | reverse complement strand
GGACTTGACTTTTTAAGTAAAATAATATATAATAAGAGTATAAATTTATAGGAGATATGGAATGAGTGACTTTTTAAAAGACATAATTAAAGAAACTGGTAATGAATATGCCGGTTTAGTAAGTGAGGGTATTGATACTGCTGATGTAACAAACTTTATAGACACAGGCTCGTATGCCTTTAACGCTTTATTATCTGGTAGTATTTACGGTGGTATGCCAGCAAACAAGATTACAGCAATCGCTGGTGAAGCCGCTACAGGTAAAACATTTTTTGCTTTAGGAATAGTAAAAGCATTTTTAGACAAAGACAAAGATGCAGGTGTAATCTATTTCGAATCAGAAAGTGCTATATCAAAAAGTATGATTGAGAGTAGAGCTGTTGATTCAACTAGAATGGTTATAGTTCCAGTTTCAACTGTACAAGAATTTAGAACTCAATCTTTAAAAATTTTAGATAAGTATATTGAACAACCAGAAGGTAAAAGAAAACCTTTGTTGTTCGTATTAGATAGTTTAGGAATGTTATCTACTACAAAAGAAATGGAAGACACAGCCGCTGGTAAAGAAACAAGAGATATGACTAGATCACAAATAGTCAAATCAACGTTTAGAGTATTAACTTTAAAACTTGGTAAGGCAGGTGTCCCTATGATTATGACCAACCACACTTATGATGTTATTGGTTCTATGTTCCCTCAAAAAGAAATGGGTGGTGGTTCAGGTTTGAAATACGCCGCTTCATCAATAGTTTATTTAAGTAAGAGAAAAGAAAAAGACGGCACCGAGGTCGTTGGTAATATTATTCACTGCAAGAATTACAAGTCAAGATTAACAAAAGAAAATGCTATGATTGATGTTAGACTAACATACAAAAAAGGTTTAGATAAACATTATGGTTTATTAGAACTTGGAGAAGCAGCTGGTATATTTAAGAAAGTATCTACAAGATATGAAATGCCTGATGGTTCAAAAGTATTTGGTAAAAACATCAACGAGAATCCTGACAAGTATTTTACTAAAGAAAACCTAGATACAATTGATGAATATGCCAAAAAGAAATTTACATACGGATCAGACGAAGACGAAGCCTAAAAAAAGATACGTTTTTGTACAGAAACAAGAAGACGATTTTACTTGTATAAAAATCGTTGAAGGTAAGTACGAAGATATTATCTACAAATATGGTAAGGTAACCTTTGCTCGAGAAGAAGATGAGCAAGGCAGGTTGCCAATGAAGTTTGATTATGATATAATGAATAATCCTACTAAAGAAGATATAGGTTCGCAAGAGTTTATAGATTTTATAGGAGATATATTAATGGAACAATTAGAAAAACAAGTAACAGATGGATCGGTAATCTTTGACAAGCATGACAAACAATAACGAGAGACTAGAGTTAACTATATTAAGAAACTTTTTTTACAATGAAAGTTATACCAGAAAAGCATTACCTTTTGTAAAGAGTGATTATTTTGTAAATAGAATAGAACGACTATTATACGAAGAAATATATAGGTTTGTAGAAGAATATAAAAACTTACCTACAAAAGAAACCATACATATAGAATTTTCTAAAAGAAAAGACATTAACGAAGATGAATTAAAATTAGTTAAGGACCTTGTTAATACTTTTCAAGATGAGAAATCAGATTTACAGTGGTTGTTAGATACAACAGAGAAGTTTTGTAAAGACAGAGCAGTACATAATGCTGTATTATCTGGTATTAAAATATTAGATGGTAAAGATAAAGAACATCAACCAGAGGCAATACCAAGTATTCTATCAGACGCCCTTGCTGTTTCATTTGATAATCATATAGGTCACGATTATACTGGTGACGCTCAGGAAAGATATGAATGGTATCACACAAAAGAAAAAAGATATCCTTTTGATTTAAACTTCTTTAATAAGATTACAAAAGGTGGTATTCCAAGTAAGACATTAAACATTGCTCTTGCCGGAACAGGTGTTGGTAAATCATTATTCATGTGTCACTGTGCTTCAAGTTTTTTAACACAAGGTTTGAATGTTCTTTATATTACACTAGAGATGGCAGAGGAAAGAATTGCTGAAAGAATAGACGCCAACTTATTAGATGTTTCTATGGACGATTTACGAACAATGCCAAAAGATTTATACGATAGTAAATTAAGTAAGATTGAGGGTAAGACAAAAGGTAAATTAATTATCAAAGAATATCCAACAGCGTCTGCTCATAGTGGTCATTTCAAATCATTAATAAATGAACTAGCATTAAAGAAAAGTTTTAAACCACAAATTATCTTTATTGACTATCTAAACATTTGTGCTTCAAGTAGGTTTAAAGGTGGTAACATATCATCTTATTTTTATATCAAAGCAATCGCTGAAGAATTAAGAGGTCTTGCTGTTGAACATGATGTGCCTATTTTTAGTGCCACACAAACCACTAGAACCGGTTTCGTAAGTACAGATATTGGTTTAGAAGATACATCTGAATCATTTGGTCTTCCGGCAACTGCTGACTTTATGTTTGCCTTGATGTCTAATGATGAGTTAGAACAACTTGGTCAAATGAAAGTAAAACAATTAAAGAATAGATATAATGACCCTGGTGTGAATAGAGCATTTATAATAGGTGTTGATAAGTCAAAAATGAGATTATATGATGTTGAAAATTCAGCACAGAATATAGTAGATAGCAACCAAACAAAGGAAAAGGAAACTATTACAACGCCACCAGATACGGCATATGATAAGTTTTCCGACTTTAAAATATAATGACAAAAACACAAAAAGTTAAATTTCATAAAGGCGATAGAAGACCTAATGATGAACAACCTAAATTATCATACACAAAGAAGATGGTAAAGAGAGGTAAAGACATTATATGGCAAGTAATAGAGAGACCAGCAAAGAACATTGTTAGTGAATGCTTTTTCGAAGAAGACGCCCACAAATTAGTTAAGTTCCAAAACAAAAACAAAGTATGGGAATCTAACGGTGGCATACCAAAATTTCTTTGGACAACAATTTAGTCTTATAAATATAAGAAACAATTGAGTTATATGGAACACGTGATTATAGTAATGGATAAAATGAGAGAGAAATGTTTAGTTTTAAAGGCTTTTTTACAAAAGACAAGAATACACACCTAGAACACCTTGAAGATGATATAATTAATCGTGGTTCAAATGGTGGAGAGAACGCTATTAACTTCCTTAATTCAATAAGGGACATGCTAGCAGGTTCATCAAAGGCAAAAGTTAATATGTCTGTTAAGTGGGACGGAGCTCCTGCTATCGTATGTGGTATCAATCCTGAAAACGGCCAATTCTTTGTTGGCACTAAAGCAGTATTCAATGTTACTCCAAAAATCAATTACACAAGCAGTGATATAAGAAGAAACCATAGTGGTGGTCTTGCTGAAAAATTAACAATAGCATTAAGAGAATTAAAAAAATTAAAGATAACTGGTGTCCTACAAGGAGACTTTCTATTTTCAAAATCAGATTTAAAAGCTGTTAATATCGATGGTGAAAAGATGATTACCTTTACACCAAACACTATTACATATGCCGTGCCTGTTGACTCAAATATTGGTAAAAGAATAACAAGAGCAAGAATGGGTATAGTGTTTCATACATCTTACACAGGTAAAAAGATGTCGGACCTAAGAGCAGGTTTTGGAACAGTATCAGGCAAATCTGGAATATCTTCCATATTTTTAGCTGACGCTGCCTACAAAGATGTAAGTGGATCAGTAAAATTAACTACAAGTGAGTTAGCAACCTTTAACGCTAAAATAAGAATGGCTGAAGGCTCTCTATCAAAGGCAAGTAAGATGTTAGATGAAATGAGTAAATCATCATCTGATGCATTATCAATCGGGTATAGATTAAAAACTTTCTTCAATCACTTTATAAGAAACACACAAGGTAATATGGCCAAAGTAAAAACACTCGTAGAGATGTTTGGTGAATATTACGAAAACATTTTACAAGCAGAAATCGATAGTAAGAAAACAGAATCAGGTAAAAAGAAATATAAAGATGCGTTGAAAAAGAACATGTCTATTATAAACAAAAATCAACAAGCACTTTACTTTGCTATTGCTTCACACGTCACATTACAGAATGCCAAAAACTTTTTGGTAAATAAATTAAGTGAGATACAAAGTATAGGCCATTTTTTAAGAACACCAAACGGTTATAAGGTAACGGCACCAGAAGGATTTGTGGCCGTTGATAGAGGCGCCGGCGCTGTTAAGTTAGTTGATAGATTAGAATTTAGTAGAGCCAATTTTACAGCAGATAAAGATTGGGTAAAAGGATAAAATGAAAATATCAGAAAACACATCAGTCAGCATGCCGGTTAAAAACATGTTAATGATAATAGCGGGTGTGGTTTCGGGTGTATTTGCATACACAGAGATTACAGCTAGGCTAACAAGCTTAGAGACATCAAGGGAATTGTTTCAAGCAGATTTACTTAAAAAATCTGAACAATTACCAACTGACCAAGAACAGTTTATGTTGATAGAAGATTTATATAAGTCAACAGAAAAACTTGAAATAACACAAGAACAAAACATGACTAACAAAGTTAACATACAATTTTTAAACAAACAATTAGAAAAAGCATTAATTGATGTTGAGAAATTAAAAGACAAAGTTAGAAAGAACGGTAACGGGGAACACTAATGATAGAAATAATAGTAGCATTATTAATGATTGTGAATGGAGAGATTAAGGAGCATAGAATACAAGACTCAATGTCAACTTGTTTAAAAGCTAAACGTATTGCAATGAGATCAGGTACAAGTCGTATAGATTATCAATGTATAAAATCAAAAGCAGAAACAGAGATTTACATGGAGCAGAAATCAATTGTAAACTTAATATTAAAATGAATATTGTCTTAATAGGTGGGCCAGGTTCAGGTAAATCAACATATTCTGAACTTATAAAGAAAGAGTTAGATATAGAACATATCTATCCTGGCGAACTATTAAGAAAAGAAAAAGCAAAAGGCGGTGAGATTGCCAAAAAATTATCTAATTTAGGTAAAGGTGGTTTTGCTCCTAATGATATAGTTTTAAAACTTGTATTTGACGCCGTAGATAAGGCAGAAAACGGATTTGTATTTGATGGTTTTCCTAGATACATGCAACAAGTTAGAGATATAGAAAAGAAGAATATTAAAATAGACAAAGTAGTATTTTTAAATGTAAGTGAACAAGAAGTAATAAGAAGACTTACAGCAAGAGGTAGAGCAGATGATAAACCAGAAATTATTAAAAACAGAATTGCTTTATACAAAAAAGAAACAGGACCAGTGATAGAATATTATAGAAAGAAACCAGGTTTTATAGAGATCAAAGCTGAGGGTGGTGAACCTAAAGATATTGCTAATAAAATTATTAAACAACTAAAGGCAAAATCATTAAGTGAGTTTAGACAATACATCAATGAGGGTGTTTATGATCCAGGTATATTCAAAGCTTTCTTTTTAGCAGGTGGTCCAGGCTCTGGCAAAACATTTGTAACACAAACAGCATTTGCTGGCACAGGTTTAAAAGTAGTCAATTCAGATAACGCATTTGAAAGTGGTTTAAAAAAAGCAAATCTTTCAATTAAAATGCCAGATGAAGAAGAATACTTTAGAAATATTATTAGACAAAGAGCTAAGACAACCACTGGTAATCAATTAGATAAATATGTAGAAGGACGATTAGGACTTATTGTTGACGCTACAGGTAGAGATTTATCACTTGTTCAAAGACAAGTAAGTATGTTAAAAAATATTGGTTATGATTGTCATATGGTATTTGTGAATACAAGTTTAGAGGTGGCTTTAGAAAGAAATGCAAATAGACCAAGACAAGTACCTGAATACATTGTACAGAAAAGTTGGAATGAAGTACAAACAAATATAGGTGCCTTTCAAAGAGTGTTTAGTCCAGGTAAAATGTTAGTTGTTGATAACAATAGAAGTGAAGCAGAATTGGTAAGTAGAGTATTAAGTACAGCTTCTAAATTTATTAGAAGTAAATTAAGAACTAAACCAGAAAATGGTATTGCCATGAGTTGGGTAAAGAGAGAACTAGAGTTAAAAAAAAGATGAGATTTAAAGATTACATAAAAGAAAGTATCATAGATATACCACGAAGAACATATGCGCCAGCTGTGTTTGATAGTGCTGACACTAATAATCCTAAGATTAAATCTAGTGTTCTAAAATTAATTAACGATCAAGTAAAAGATTTTAAAGAATATCCTGTTTTAAAGATTGCTTTGATAGGTTCAATACTTACAAAGAGATATAGAAATGACGCTGATCTGGACATCAATGTATTGTTTGATGTTCCAAAAGAAAAACAAGAAGATGAAAGAGTAAGTCTTTCTCAAAAGTATTTGTCATCAAAGAACAAAGATAATATTCAAGGTAAAGAAATACCAGGAACTAAACACCCAATTAACTTTTACTTTATTACAGACAAGGAAACATATGATGATCAGAATAAAAAAGCTGATGCTGTGTTTGATATAGAAAAGAATAGATTTATTAAAAGACCAGATGACTTTACTTTTGATACAGACTTATATGTAAAAGAATTCGAAAGAAAAGTACAAGAGTTAGATGTAGTTAAAGGTGAATTAAAAAGAGATATAATTGACTATGATGAACTATCAGATTTAAAACCAGATGATATTTTAAATTTACAAGATAAGATTAATAGTAAATTAGAAGAAATAGAAGATGGTATAAAAGACATTATCAAAGTTGGTGACGGTGTTGCCACTGATAGAAGAACAGCATTTGATACAGATATGTCGCCAGATGAAATAAGAACTTACGGCATAAAGAATAGATTACCTAAAAATGTTATCTATAAGATGTTAGAAAAATATCACTATTTAAAATTCTATAAGAAGTGTAAAGATATATTAGATGATGGTAAAGTAACAGACGCCGAAATAGATAGTTTAAAAACTGAATCAATTGCTTCAACATTTTCAGATTTAATTAGAAGAACGTTTAAGGCACCTAGAATGAGAGCAGGCATTGAACTATACATGAAGTATTTAAAACAAGGCATAAAGGACGCTAAGAATAAAGCAGCTCAACATGCTGGTATAGACTACAACGAATTTGGTAAGGCAGTTAGAGATGCTGGTTTGCCTGAAGAAGTAAAAGAAGAAGTTTTACATGAAGATAAATCAATTGCGTTTACATTTGGTAGATTTAATCCACCAACATCAGGACATGAAAAACTTATAAGAAAAGTAAAATCTATTTCAGCAAATGACCATAAAATATATTTAAGTAGATCACAAGACAGTAAGAAGAATCCACTTTCTCCAGATGTTAAGTTTAGATTTATGAGAGATATCTTTAAAGCATATAGACAAGATTTAGAAATCAGTCCAACTAATATGATATTAGACTTATTGACCAAGTTGCACAATAAAAATTATTCAGATGTGACTATGGTTGTAGGTAGTGATAGAGTAAGAGAATTCGAAAATATACTAAACAAATATAATGATGTAAAATCCAGACACGGTTATTATAACTTTGATAAGATCAATGTTGTATCTGCCGGTGAAAGAGATCCGGATGCCGAAGGAACTACTGGTATTTCAGCAAGTAAAATGAGAGATGCGGCTGCCAAAGGTGACGTTGAAACATTTAAAAAAGGATTACCTGCCTCTTATAGAAACCCAGCAGATGTAGAAAGACTTATGAGTAATGTAAGAGTTGGAATGGGAATTAGAACTAAATTGGCTGCCTCATATACTGGACCTGACGGACCAATAATATCATTAAAAGAATTCGAACAAAAACAAATAAGAGATTTGTATGTTAGAGAAGTAATCTTTAACATTAACGATAAAGTAAACTATGTCAAAGAAGACGTAGAAGGAATAATAAAAAGACGAGGTACAAATTACATTGTACTAGAAGACAATAATAACAATTTACACAAGGCATGGATTTGGGACTGTGTTCCTATATCTGCCGACAGAGAAGTACAATTGAGAGAACATAATTTAGATGTTGATTATGGATTCGAAGCCGTATCAGAGATCAAAGAAAATTACATATCACAATCAAAAGTAAATGATTTAGAAAAGTTTGCTGATAGAATACTTGATAAGTATAATGTTGATATAGAGTTTACAAGACATTTTGTAGATAGATTGAATGATACTAGAAATGATCCAAATATTAAAATAGCTGAATTACAAAAGTTCTTTAAAAAGATAGAAAGAAATCAAGCTCGTAATATTAGAAAACTACCTAATTACGCTGACGCCGTGTTAAAAGATATGGAAACACATTTAAACTTACCTATAAAAATTATTAGAAAAGGTGACGAAATCGAAGTAATCAATAAAACGATTATGAGAAAAAGAAACTTCCATGTAGGTTCTAGTAAAGAAATTAAATATGAAGATTTAGATGCACAACCACAAGACAGAGACGTTAAAAAGAAAGATGGTACTCAACCTAAAAAATATTACAAAGACCTATCTAAAGATACAAAAGATAAGAGAGCTGACTTCTTTAAAAAGAATAAAGATAATAAAGAAGCGCCTGGCGATAAAGACGCTAAAACTAAACCATCTATACATACACAAAAATATAAAAAGATGTTTGGTGAATTAAAGAAAGAGATACGTATGAAATTTGAGAAAGAATCGTATGAAATAGGCGCCGACTATGCCAATCATACTAAAGAAATGACACCTGGTGAGAAACCGAACACTAAACCTATTGACGCCAAACAAAGAGGTTCAGAAACAGTTGTTACCAAAGAAGATATAGAAAAATGGCAAACTACAGATGAAACAATTGATAAATATAAGAAAAGATACTCCGAAGAATGGAAATCTAAACTAGATGAAGTTGTGAAACGTATGATGGAGAAGATATAATGTTGAAGTTTACAGATTATAAAGACAAAATGAGTAAATCTGTGATGTATCATGTTGAGAATAACATACCTTTTGCTGAAAACATTTATAGACTTCATAGTGAAGAATTTTATAAATTGTTTAGAGAGGCAAGAGAGTTATTTAATGAGAGTTTATTAACTGAGGTTTCAGATTGGGACAAACAGTTACTAGAGTCCGATATCGGTGAGTTTGATGTGTTTGAAGGAACGAAAGTACCTTTAGATATGCCAATAGAAGAAGAAGACGAAAAGAATCCACCTTTGAACAAACCAAAAAGAGGTGGTCCGAAAAAGTTTTATGTCTTTGTTAAAGACGGAGACAAGATTAAAAAGGTTACTTGGGGTGACACTACAGGTTTAAGTGTCAAACTTAAAAACCCTGAGGCAAGAAAAAGTTTTGCTGCTAGGCATAAGTGTGCTCAGCAAAAAGATAAGACATCAGCTGCTTATTGGGCATGTAATCTTCCAAGATATGCCAAGTCTTTAGGTATGAGTGGTGGTGGGAATTTTTATTGGTAATGGATTTAGATAATTATTATAAACCATTTGAAGATTTTGAAGATAGTATTGCTGGGAAAGTATTTACTAGAGTTATTAAAGAAGACGTTAAACAAGATCAATTGATCTGGCATAAAGATAAGAAAGATCGTATTGTTAAAGTTGTTTATGGTACAGGATGGAAAATACAACATGATAATAACTTACCTACTACATTAGAGATAGGTCAGAATTATCATATTAATAAAGAGCAGTTTCATAGATTACATAAAGGTGATTCGGAACTGAAACTGGAGATAAAAGAATATGACTAAAAAAACATTAAAAGAATTTAGACAACACTTAAATGAAGCTGTTGCTTCAAAAACTAATTTACAATACATTAGAGCTAAAACTGCTAGAAACGACCACTTTGAAACTAGAAGATATATCGCTGCTGAAATTTTAAGAGATAAGAAATTAGCAGATACTTATTCAGCACTAGAATTAATCCATGACAACTACGGTTCTGTTGTAGGTAATGACGCTATTACAATAAGACAGAAACTAGAAGTAGGTTTAAAGAAAATGTTAAAACAAAAAATCTCTAATTGGGATGAAGTATGGAGTGACCTATAATGAGTAGATACAGACAAACAATATCAGAAGCTTTACAACAAGTTAACGAAAACAGTTTAATTATAAAGGCAAAAGCAATCGCTAAAAAGTTTGCTGACAGTATGACTAAAGCTGTGGCAGAAATAGAAAAACTAGAAAAAGGTTTGTCTAAAAACCCTGCTGTTGACGCCGAGTTAAGAAAGTATAATGAAGAAGTTTCTTTAGACAAAAATTTAAATGAGTTTAAGAAAATGACAGTATCTTTTAAAACACACGATATGATGTCCAAAGCTTCAACTGATTTATCAAAACAAGGTTTCACAATTAGTGGTAATCAAAAGGCTTTAAAGGTAAATGGTAACGGTGCTGACCTTAATAAGTATGCAACAGATTTACAAAACAATTATGGCGCAACAGTAAGAGCAGAGAGTTATACTATTGATGAAAGCGCTGATGAAGATAGTTACAATCCTATTACAGAAGCTTGTTGGGTAGGTTACAAACAAGTTGGTATGAAAGACAAGGGTGGTAAACAAGTACCTAATTGTGTTAAAGAAGATGTTTCTTTAGACGAAGCAAGTTTAAAAGATATTTTCACAGCAAACCAAGAAGGTAAAAAGGTAGAAGATATTGCTAAGAAATTAAATATGTCGGTTGCTGATGTTAAAAAAATATTAGGTGAAGAAATCGGAGAGATACCTGAAGAAACATTACACGAATTTACAGACGCTCAAATAAGTCAACTAAAAAAAGAGTATGAACCATTAAAAGGTAAAACTATAAGTGGTCCTAACGCTACCAAGTTGATGAAAATATTTGATAAGTTTGAAAAGAATAAACAGCTATTAGTTAAAATACTAAAAGCAGACATTCCATTTGTGTCAATGTTAGCTCAGGCAAGACTCATTAGAGTCCACGGAGCCAATTC
>Ga0209192_10003287_pt1 | contig 10976 bp, 8 predicted proteins | sample ArcticOcean_MG_C_11_FD_187433 | JGI IMG/M metagenome (GOLD analysis project Ga0209192, IMG submission 187433) | Marine microbial communities from western Arctic Ocean - ArcticOcean_MG_CB2_154 (SPAdes) (version 2) | ecosystem: Environmental > Aquatic > Marine > Oceanic | place: Arctic Ocean... | reverse complement strand
TGCTTACATGCTTACATGCTTACATGCTTACATGCTTACATGCTTACATGCTTACATGCTTACATGCTTACATGCTTACATGCTTACATGCTTACATAAATGCCTAAAAAGGGGAAAAGAATGGCTCATGAGAATTATCAAAAAGGTATGGCCACCCGTCGTCAAGTTATGGGGGATAAATTTGTTGATAAAGCAATGGATTCTGTTACAGATTTTAGCAAACCTGTGCAGGATTATATCAATGAGAACTGCTGGGGGGCTATTTGGAGCAGAGAGACGCTACCATTAAAAATACGTAGCGTTATCACTATAGCAGTATTGGCCGCACTAAAATCCCCGATAGAGCTTAAAGGCCATATTCGTGGCGCAATTAATAATGGTTGCTCCAAAGAAGAAATACAGGAAATACTGTTGCATACAGCACCCTACATTGGAGCCCCTGCCTTGCAAGAAGCATTTCGTGCTGCAGAAAAAGCATTTGAGGAATAAGACGCAAAACGTTACATGTTGCTAATTTGTAAATCAAGGAAAAACAAGTGAGTAGAAGGTTATACATCACTCTGATGATATTATTATTGATGATGCCATTTGGCTCGACCGCTTTGGCTTTAGAGGCGAGATCTTTTTCTTCAGAGCAGCTTCGCCATCGTTACCATATTTTAAGCAATGAGCTGCGTTGCCCGAAATGTCAAAATCAAAATTTAGCTGACTCAAATTCACTTATAGCTGTTGATTTAAGAGACCAAGTTTATTTTATGCTTGAAGCAGGCAAGTCCGATAACGACATTGTTAGCTTTTTGGTGGCCCGTTATGGTGACTTTGTGATGTACCGCCCCCCCCTAAAGACAACGACTTTTATTCTTTGGTTTGCCCCGGGCGCCTTATTTTTAATTAGCCTCACCTTTGTTTTTTTTATACGCCGTTCTCGTTTAGCTGAAAATCAAACTGTTGTTAAATTTAAGGCCAGTGAACAGCTTCATTTAGAGGAGCTCTTGATGGAGACCCATAAAAATAGACACCTTGATTCCGATGGGGTCAGCAAGTGATGTGGCTAGTTTTTGCTTTTCTTACCCTTTTGGCTGCAATTTTTATTATTATTCCTTTGCTTAAAAGTAGGATCCGGCAGGAAATCCCAACCCTGCGCCCTGATGACAAAATAGCAGAAAATATTCTTGCATTTAAAGATCAACAAGCAGAGCTAGACTTCCAATTGGCAGGGGGTGTAATTGACGATACAGAATACTCTGAACTTTTGTTGGAGCAAAAACGCATCTTGCTGTTGGATGCGGTAAATGAATCCAAGTATCCAAAAAAAGAGTATGCAGATAGGGGTGCATGGATAATTCTCCTTAGTTTGCTACTGACGCCTATATTTGTGTTTAGCCTATACCATTACCTGGGTGCCAGCGCTGATCTTAATATTACAGATTTGTTAAAAAAACGTGCCTCTATTCCTATGAGCGACATAGACCGTAAAGCCTTAAGTAAGAAAATACAGAAAAAAATGTCTAGCAGGCTGCTGAGCGAGCCCGATCATCCATTTTATCTGGTGACATTGGCGCAACTTCAAATGGAAGATGGTAATTTCAGGGACGCACAGTCATCTTATTTCGAGGCCTTAAATGCTAGACCTAATGATTCCGAGTTAATGTCAGAATATGCGCAGGCAACATATTTTTTAGAAGATAAAAAATTTAGCGAGAAGGTAAACCTTATTTTAGACGACGCATTAAGTTTAAACCCAAGCAACCCAATAGCTTTGGGCCTTCAAGGGATCCGCTATTTTGAGTCAAATAGTTACAAGTTAGCCATTAAGAGTTGGAAGAATGCATTGTTGGTCATTCCTGCAAACACCGCAGAGGCTGATGCACTAAAATCAGGAATTTCCTATGCTCAAAAACTGCTTAAGGAGGATATTTTCACTCTATCTATAAAGATTTCGGTATCTCCAGAGTATAAAATTACAAAGGGTCAGGTTATGTATGTTTATGCGAAAGAATGGGGAGGGGAACCAAAGCCTTTGGCGGCAATAAAGTTGCTTGTGGGCGATTTCCCTGCAACTGTTATTTTGGACGATACTATGTCTATGATGGGTGGAAAAATTTTATCCTCAGTCGATTTTTTAGAGATTTTTGCTAGAGTTTCTGTATCAGGTTCTGCGACTCCTTCTCATGGCGATTACCAGGGGTCAACTGGAAAGATCAAGGTGCAGGGGTCACGAACTGTAAAGATACAGATTGATAAGAAGATATAGGCTTGTGACTACAGGTAAGCTCGTTTAGCATATTGCAATACACCGTGAGAAGAGATATTCATGCGTTTAAAGTGCATTAAAATGGCTGGCTTTAAGTCCTTTGTGGATGCCACTACAGTTGTGCTTCCCAGTAGTTTGTGTGCGATAGTTGGGCCCAATGGGTGTGGAAAATCAAACATCATAGATGCAGTTCGCTGGGTTATGGGTGAGAGTTCCGCGAAGCAATTGCGTGGGGAATCGATAACAGATGTTATCTTTAATGGTTCCGGTAGCCGAAAAGCAGTCGGCCAGGCCTCTGTTGAACTGGTTTTTGATAATTCCGATGGGAGTCTCGGCGGGGAATATGCTAGCTGGAGCGAGATCTCCATTAAGCGGAAAGTTACAAGAGATAGTCAGTCAAGCTATTACCTAAATGGTGATAAATGTCGCCGTAGAGATATTACTGATATTTTTTTAGGCACCGGCTTGGGTCCACGAAGTTATGCAATTATTGAACAAGGGATGATATCGACCCTTATTGACGCTAGGCCAGAAGAGCTTCGTGTTTATATTGAAGAGGCCGCAGGCATCTCTAAATACAAAGAGCGCCGAAAAGATACGGAAAGCCGGATTAAGAGAACAAAGGAAAACTTAGAAAGACTTGCTGATATACGCGAGGAGCTGAGAAATCAACTGAATCGGCTTGAACGCCAGGCTAGAGCTGCAGAAAAATACACAGAGTTGAAAAAAGATGAGCGACAAAATAAAGCCAAGTTGCTAGCTTTAAAATGGCGCTTTATGGCGAAACATGTTGCTGAGCACCTTAAGGTTATTGCAGGGCATGATTTAAAAATAGAGAAAACAGTCGCTAGTCGTATTGAATGTGATGGTGTTCTAGAAAAACACCGTATTAACTACACTGAGCTTAGTGATTCGTTAAATTTAATTCAGGACAGGTACTATTCGGCAGGCTCTGAAGTGTCTCGAATTGAGCAGGCAATTCAATATATGCAGGATCGCGCGCAGAAGCTAAAAAAAGACTTTGAAGAAACAGAGCAGAGCTTTATTGAGACTGAGAGGCATTTATTTTTAGATCGTGAAAAAAGAAAAGCTTTGGAGTTAGAGTTACAGGAAATACTCCCCGTGCTTGAAGAAACTCGTACAAAAGAAATTTTGTCGCGATCCTCGCTTCAGCGGGCCGAAGAAGAAATGAAAGCCTGGCATATTTCTTGGGATGAATTTATACAAAATTCTTCAGGTCCATCCCAGCAAGGCGAAGTGCAGCAATCAAAGATTAATTTCTTGGAGCAGCTGCTGAGCGGCTTGACTGAAAAAATAGATAAAATTACTTGTGAATACCAGAGTTTAAGCGATATTTCTTTGAAGAAAGAGCTGAATATTTTAGGAAAAAAGTTAGCAGAAACAGAAACGGAGCTTAGTTTAAAAAAATATAATCTGGAGCAGATAGCAGTCAAAATTGACAATTTCCGAATTAATGCGCAGTTATTAGATGCCCGCCTAGATGAATCTCGAACCAGCCTGCAAAACATGTCAGGCAGAAAATCTTCACTAGAGGCTTTGGATAAATCGTTACTGGGTGATGATAAAAGCCAACTTTGGCTAGAACGCAAAAATCTTGAGAAAAATCCGCGTTTAGCTGAAAAAATTGAGGTTGAATCTGGTTGGGAGACTGCAATTGAGGTGGTTTTAGGGGGCTACTTGCAGGCAGTATGTGTAGAAACACTCGATAGTTTGGATATCAGTATGGGCTCGCTAGCTCAGGGCGAATTAATTTTGATAGAGCGCTCTTCTTATGATCAAGACGCCACTATTTCGCTAGATATATCTAAATCTCTTTTAGGTAAAATTAAGAGTGGGTCTTCGAATAACTATCTTCCGGTCATGCTTCATAATATTTATGCAGTTGATGATTTGAACTCTGCATTAGCACTTAGAGGTAAATTGAAGACTGGCCAGTCTGTGGTGACCCCAGATGGGCTATGGTTAGGGCAAAACTGGTTACGAATTGCCCGAGATCAGGATTCAATTAAAGGGACGCTAAAGAGAAAGATAGAGCTGGAATCTTTAGAAAAAGAACTAGTAGATTGCCGAGTACAAACTGATAAAATTGAGCAACAAAAACATATAAATGAACAACAATTGTGGGAGCTGGAGTCTCAAAGAGAAACTGATAGGAATGATTTAGCGGTAAAGCAAAATAAACAGGCAGAATTGCGCTCTAAAATTAATGCAAATGAAATACAGATGAATCATTTTACTGTGCGCTCGAAAAGAATGAAAGATGAGCTAAAAGAAACTAATACGCAGAAAAAAATTGAACAAAAAAACTTATCAGATGCTCATGAAAGATTAGATTTAGCCTTAGATGCGATAAAAAATAACGTACAACAAAAAGAGAGGTTGCTACTTCAGCGTGACGCAAAAAGAATTATTTTAGATGATATCAGACGAGTGTCTCAGGCTGATCGAGACCAAGCACATGATTTAGCAATGAGGGAGAAATCAGTAAGCACAAAATTGCAGTCTATTCTTGAGGGTATCGAACGGCTAGAAAACCAGACAGCTCGTTTGGGCGAGAAAAGACAGCAATTGCGTGAATCTTTCAATCAGGATCAGGATCCAAGCGTAGAACTAAAAGAGGGGCTGGCTATTCAGTTAGAACTAAGGCTTAAGGCCGAGAATGAGTTGCTTGGCTCCAGAAGAGAGGTTGAAGAGCTGGGGTATTTAATGCGCGATCTTGAGCAGCAAAGAAATTCCCTAGAGGCTGATATTCAGCAGGAGCGATCTTTGCTTGAACAGCAGCGCTTGTCATCACAAGATTTAGAGACACGTAGTCAGACTATAGTTGAGCAAATCAGTGAATATGGTTTTGATCTTAAAGACTTGCTTATTTTATTGCCAAATGGATTAGAGCTTATTGATTTAGAGCAAGCTCTAGAAAAAATATCCAATCGTATTCAGCGCCTGGGGCCAATTAATTTAGCTGCAATTGACGAATATAGTGTTGGGTCTGAGCGAAAAAAATATCTAGATAAACAGAATGACGAGCTAGAAGAAGCATTGGCAACTCTTGAGAGTGCTATTCGAAAAATAGATAGAGAAACCCGTGTTAGATTTAAAGAAACATTTGATTTGATTAATGCTTCTTTTCAGGAATTGTTTCCTAAGCTCTTTGGTGGAGGACGCTCTTATCTTGAGCTAACAAGTGATGATTTACTGGAGGCTGGTGTTGCTATAATGGCCAGACCTCCAGGCAAGAAGAATACAACAGTCCATCTACTTTCTGGTGGCGAAAAGGCAATGACAGCAATCGCTTTGGTGTTCTCTATCTTTTATCTCAACCCGGCCCCTTTTTGCATGCTGGATGAGGTTGATGCGCCATTAGATGATTCAAATGTTTATCGCTATGCGAAAATGGTAAAAGAGATATCGTCTAGAGTGCAGATTGTTTATATATCACATAATAAAAATGCTATGGAGATGGCCAACCAGTTAATCGGCGTGACCATGCATGAAGCAGGTGTTTCTCGGCTTGTAAGTGTTGATATTAACCAAGTAGTAGAGTCTGCTGGAGCCTAGTACCCTGGTAAGCGAATAGTAGTCGTTTATTTTTTCTATAAAAATACAATGTTACTTCTAGCTAACTTATATTAAAGTAACTTAAGTTTTAGTTAGACGCATATTTTTTATTTTAGATAAATCATAGGTTTTTTATGATTGAGTTTGGCCCGCAAGAAATGACAGTAGCCTTAGGTGCTTTGGTTTTCCTGGCCGTTATATTGCATGTTATTCGCCGTATCCGTAATGCTCGCTATGATAATATACAAATGCCTGCCCAAAAATCTCATGCTCTTGCCCAAAAATACACCGAAGAGGTTGATGGAGTTAGTTCTGAGTTCCCTAGCGGCGGCGCTCGTGTAGTTGGATATCGGGATGATGGTAGCTTAGATGTAATGAAACATAAAACTAAGAAGATAGATGGGTTTAATGAATCAGATTTTATAGTAGATTCCCCAGCACCCGAACAGCCTAATTTAGATCTACAAAAACCTGCTGTAGCTCAAGATGATGGCCGATCTACTGGGAATCTAAGTGCAAATAAAAAAACTGCAGTGCCCAGTATTGTTGTGTTACACATTGCGGCAAAAAAGGGTTCTATTTTTCAAGGGGGGTCTCTGTTAGATGCGTTCTTGTCTCAAGGTTTGCGTTATGGTTCTAAAAAGATTTTTCATTTTCATGCAGAGCAGGGCGGATCAGGGCCTATTATTTTTAGCCTTGCCAATTCCGTTAAGCCCGGGACTTTTGATCTAGACGAGATGCCCCGTATGGCAACACCAAGTATTAGTCTTTTTTTTGCAATGGATGAGATCAAAAGCCCCATGACAGGGCTAGATGCCCTGTTGAACTCTGCAAAGAATCTTGCTATTGAGCTTAATGGTGACTTAAAGGATGAAAGTCGTAGTGCTTTTACTAGACAAACCGAAGAACATTATCGTCAGCGAATAGCGGACTATAGTCGAACTCATATTTCTGGAATCTAAAATGATAGATGCTGACGAGGCAACCCTTGAAGCGGCTCTTTTGAGGAAGCAGCTCAGCCAGCATAACTATCTTTATTATACCCAAGACAATCCATCCATTCCTGATGTTGAATACGATCGTTTGCTTCGAAGACTTCAGCAGATTGAAAGAGCTTACCCTGAATTACAAGAGATTGATTCGCCAACACAGCGTATAGGAGGAGAGCCGCTAAAAGAATTTAAAGCAGTTTTTCATATTGCTCCTATGCTTTCCTTAGATAATGCTTTTGATGATGAGGAGCTAGTAGATTTTCACCATCGTGTGACTGAGCGTCTAAAATATCAGGGAAAATTATCTTATGTGTGTGAACCGAAACTGGATGGCGTTGCAGTTAGCTTGCTTTATAAAAATGGAATTTTAGTGCGCGGAGGAACTCGTGGCGATGGTTTGGTTGGAGAAGACATAACAGATAATGTAAGAACTATTCATTCAGTACCCTTGAGGTTGAAAACAGACACACCTCCAAACCTACTAGAAGTAAGAGGTGAAGTTTATCTACCAAAAATAGGTTTCGAAAAAATAAACCATGAAGCTAGATTGAATGACGAGAAAATTTTTGTTAATCCGCGGAATGCTGCGGCTGGCAGTTTGCGTCAGCTAGATTCGAAAATTACTGCTTCCAGGCCCTTGGAGATGTCAGTTTACAGTCTGGGTAAAATTGAAGGACAGGACTGCCCAGCTACACATATTAAAACTTTAAAGATGCTTGAATCTTGGGGATTTCTTGTAAACCCCTACACCGAAGTAGTTGAAGGTATAAACCTCTGTGCAGATTATTATCTCAAGATTTTTGAAGCTCGAGACAGCCTACCTTATGAGATTGATGGCATTGTATTTAAAGTAAATGCATTTAGTTACCAGCAGCGACTGGGATCTATCGCCAAAGCACCTCGTTGGGCGATTGCTAGAAAATTTCCTGCTCAAGAAGAGATCACCTGCCTGGAGGCTGTTGAATTCCAGGTCGGCCGCACGGGGGCCATTACTCCTGTAGCAAGACTTAAGCCTGTGTTTGTTGGCGGAGTCACTGTAAGTAATGCAAGCCTTCACAATCAAGATGAAATAAGAAGGCTGAATATTAGAATTGGGGATTCAGTTATAGTCCGTCGTGCTGGTGATGTAATCCCTCAGATTGTAAAAGTTATTCTTGAAAAACGTCCAATTTCAGCAAAAGAAATTATCTTCCCAGTGCGTTGCCCGGAATGCGATTCTCTTGCTATTCAGGTTGATGGGGAGGCGACCATACGATGTTCTGGCGGCCTTGTTTGCTCCGCTCAAAGGAAACAGGCTATTAAGCACTTTGCATCACGAAAGGCTATGGATGTTGATGGACTAGGGGAAAAATTAGTCGATCAGCTAGTCGATCAAGAGCTGATATCGTCGGTAGATGACTTATATCGGCTGGATATTGATCAACTGAGCAAACTAGAGAGAATGGGACAGAAGTCTGCTGAGAATTTACTAAGTGCACTAGAAGCATCAAAAATAACCACTTTCCCGCGCTTTTTGTATTCATTGGGCATCAGAGAGATCGGTGATGCGACATCGCTTTCTTTGGCGCAACATTTCAAGAACCTCGAGGCACTACAGGACTCAAGTTTAGAGGGCCTCATGAATGTTTCAGATGTGGGGCCAGTTGCAGCAGGCTTTATACATAGATTTTTTTCACAGATGGAAAATATAGAAGTTGTAAGAAAACTTTTAGGTATCGGCATATGCTGGCCTAAATCCACACTAGATAAAAAGAAACCCTTGCCTTTATTCGGGCAAATCTGGGTTCTTACTGGAGGGATGGAGGCTATGGGGCGACCCGAGGCTAAAGAAAAGCTTCAGATTTTAGGTGCAAAGGTGGCTGGAAGTGTCTCGCTTAACACTGACTGTGTTGTTGTTGGTGCTGCGGCAGGCTCGAAATTAAAAAAAGCAAATGAATTAAATATTAAAGTGATAGATGAAAGCACTTTAATGCAGCTGTTTAGGCAAAATAATTTACTCTAGAGAGTTTTAAAATAAACTATGAAATGCCAACAAAGCGGCTGCTACAGCTACATTTAGTGACTCGACACCATTATTCATAGGTATCCTTATCTGGCGAGAACAAATATTTCTAATATCTTCAGACACACCTGTTGTTTCATTCCCCAAGACATATACTACTGGTGACTTAATTTTAAATTCATTGATTGGTGTTTTGCCGTCAGCTGACAAAGTGCAAGTCTCAACTCCCAGGTTTTTTAGTTCCGGAAGCGCCTCCTCCAAAGTGTCGCAGTGTATTAGGGTGCTCTTGAATAATGCGCCTGCGCTTGCCTTGACAACCAAGGGAGAAATAGCTGCTGTTCCTTTACTGGGTAGAAGGATTCCGTAGCACGGACTTGCTGCTACAGAGCGAATAATCATCCCTAAATTTTGAGGATTTGTGATCCCATCTAGCGCAATAAGAGTAAAATTTCCTTTGGGAATTTTTATTATAAAGTTATCAAAAAGCTGATAATTATGATATTCAAGATCAGCTGCTATTCCTTGATCTTGATTGATGTTTCGAGATATACGCGAGAGGGATTGACGAGTATGACGTGCTATTTCAATTCCGCGTTTTTCTGCAAGATTGATGATTTTTTTTTCAAAGTCTCCTGGTTTCTTGGTCTCTGTTAGGTGTAGTCGAAAAAAATTTATGCTTGGATCTTCCAGCGCTTCTAGGACCGGTTTTTTTCCATAAATAGTCAGCAGTTTGTCATAAAAATGCTTACGCTTTAGATGCTCTTTTGTGTCGGCCACAAGTTATTTCCTTTAGCGTTAATCGATCGTAACAAACAAGTCTTAGGTTGTTAGAATATTTTTATAAGATAAAACTGCTTTTTCAAGTCCCATTGCAATAGCATCTACAATTAAGGCATGACCAATGGAAACTTCCTGAAGTGCAGGAATAGTCGAAAATTTTGCAAGATTGTTTAGATTCAAGTCATGCCCGGCATTGACCCCTAGGCCCAATTTATGAGCAAGCTGTGCTGATTCGAAGTACCGCTCAAAAACATTATCCAGTTCCTCTGTTCCCCATGCTGCTGCATATGGCCCAGTAAACAATTCGATGCGCTCTACGCCTAATTCTGAAGCAAGTTTTATCTGACCTACATCAGGGTCCATAAATAGGCTTACGCGAACTCCTAAGGATCTTAAATGATTAATAACTGGATATAATTTATCGCTAGTCAGGTTCAGGTCGAAACCATGATCCGAGGTTAGTTGCGAGTCGGTATCTGGGACTAATGTGCATTGATCTGGCTGTGTCTCGTCGATTAGCTCGATAAAGCCTGGGAAGCTACCTCTTTTAACAGCAAAGGGGTTGCCTTCAATGTTGAATTCAACAGATTTTTTAGTTAGATCTTTTAATTTTGAAATCAGAGCACTGAGGTCATATACATCTTGAGGTTTTATGTGTCGCAAGTCAGGTCTTGGGTGCACTGTAATTCCGTCTGCTCCGCTATTAATACATATGTTTGCATGCGCCAGAATGCTCGGGTAGTCGCCTTCACGCGAATTACGAATAAGAGCAATTTTATTTAAATTAACACTAAGAGATTTATTCAAAATTTTACTTATCAGTTGTAATGCGTGCTTTTATGATTTTAACAGTTGCAGTGGGGACGTCTGCCATTCCAGAGACTCGCTGGGTCGGCAGTTTAGATATTTTTTCAGCTATATCCATTCCGCCAATAACTTTACCAAATACTGCGTAACCAGGCTTGCTCGATTGCGCATCAAGACTTCTATTGTCTGCGACATTTATAAAGAATTGAGCTTTGGCGCTATCTGGATCCTGTGTTCTTGCCATAGCAACAGTAAATTTCTTATTTTTTAACCCATTAGATGATTCATTTTTGATGCTTTTTTCTGTTGGATTCACGCGAGTTAAATTTTCATTAAATCCTCCTGCTTGGATCATAAATCTATTAATCACTCGATGAAAAATCAGTCCATTATAATATTTGTTCTCAACATAGGTTAGGAAATTTTTTACAGTTACAGGGGAACTTTCTGGGTATAGCTCTAGTAATATTTCTCCCATATTTGTCGTTAACGTGACTTGCGGTACATTTTTTTCCGCATAGCATGGCAGTGCAAGAAAAATAGAAAAAAATATGATAGATAT
>Ga0209192_10003286_pt1 | contig 10982 bp, 11 predicted proteins | sample ArcticOcean_MG_C_11_FD_187433 | JGI IMG/M metagenome (GOLD analysis project Ga0209192, IMG submission 187433) | Marine microbial communities from western Arctic Ocean - ArcticOcean_MG_CB2_154 (SPAdes) (version 2) | ecosystem: Environmental > Aquatic > Marine > Oceanic | place: Arctic Ocean... | reverse complement strand
AACAAGAAGAAGAAGCGGAAAAGGAACGTACAAAGAGGGCAGAAGAAGCGGAAAAGGAACGTACAAAGAGGGCAGAAGAAGAAATAAACAACCCTGATAACCCTGAGTATATCTTTATCAAGAGATTACGTGTTGAATTTAATTTACTATTAAGTAAAGGATCTTCTAAAAAGCATTGTAAAAATAAATTACTATTAAAATATCATCCTGATAAAAATAGAGAAAATGATAAGTGGGCAACCATGATGACACGAAATATATTGATGTTATTTTTAAGCTGAGCACATTTCACAAACTTCAGAATCGTTAGATGTATATACTGTATTTTTTGTATTGGTATTATTTTCATCTTTGACCGAATGTTCTGTTTCTCCGTTTTTTTTATCAGGCTCCACAGTAAATTGTTGTGCTTGGTGTTTCGCTTTCCTACGCAAATAATACATTCCAGTTTTTAATCCTGCTTTCCACGCATAAAAATGCATCGATGTCAATATTTTGTACGTAGGTTCCTCTACCCATAAATTCAAACTTTGACTTTGGCAAATAAATGCTCCACGGTCTTTTGCCATATCAATGACATGTTTCATTGGGATTTCCCAGACAATTTTGTATTTCTCTTTTATCGAAGCAGGAATACTATCAATATTCTGAATGCTACCATGATTTGCTATAATGGTATTTTTCATTTCATCATCCCATAATTGTAGTTCAATTAGTTCTTTCATAAGATATTTATTGACAATAATAAATTCACCTGCTAGAGTACGTCTTGTATAAATATTGCTAGTAAATGGCTCAAAACATTCATTGTTACCTAATATTTGAGCAGTACTAGCTGTGGGCATAGGTGCTACAGAAAGCGAATTGCGAATACCAAACTGAATAATATCTTCACGTAGTTTGGACCAATCATATTTGGTGGAAGGAGTCACGTTCCACATGTCAAACTGAAAAATACCTTGCGACATTGGAGAGCCTTCAAATGAACTATATGCTCCGCAGAAAGATTTGTCTCGTATTTTGTCTTCATATTCACATTGACTATCATATAAAATTCCCTTTTCTGTCATGATAAAACTACGATCACGTGCAATCTCCATGGACTGTTCCAAAGAAGCGTGATATATTGTTTCAAAAATCATTTTATTCACTTCTTTCGCACCGTCACTATGAAAAGGAATATCCATTAAAGCAAATGTATCTGCCAATCCTTGAACACCTATTCCAATAGGACGATGTTTCATATTGCTAACTCTTGTTTTTTCGGTTGGATAGAAATTAATATCAATAACCTTATCCAAATTTTCGGCCACTATTTTGGTCACTTCATGAAGTGTGTCATAATCAAAGGTTTTATCTTCTTTTACAAATTTAGATAGACCTATACTGGCCAGATTACATACAGCCGTCTCATTATCATCACTATATTCCATAATTTCGGTACATAAATTCGATGATTTGATGGTGCCAATATTTTTCTGATTGGATTTTTCATTGGCGGCGTCTTTATATAGCAAGTAGGGCGTACCTGTCTCCATTTGACTGTCTAGAACTTTAAACCATAAATCTCTCGCCCCAACAGTTTTCCTACCTTTTCCTTCAGTCTCATATTTCGTATATAACTCGACAAACTGATCACCATAAACATCAGATAGACCAGGACATTCATCCGGACACATTAGGGTCCAAGTCCCATTTGTTTCTACTCGTTTCATAAACAAGTCTGGTATCCAAAGCGCATAAAATAAATCACGCGCCTTCATTTCTTCGTCTCCGTGATTTTTCTTCATCTCTAAAAAATCATCAATATCTGCATGCCATGGCTCTAGGTAAATAGCAAAACTTCCTGCCCTTTTTCCTGACTGATTTACGTAGCGAGCAGTCGCGTTATAAACCTTGAGCATTGGTACTAGACCATCGGTTTTTCCATTTGTTCCGCGAATATGACTACCTGATGCGCGAATGTTGTGAATATGTAGTCCGATTCCTCCTGAATATTTGGAAATTTGCGCACAATCTGCCAATGTATTATATATACCAGTGATACTGTCATCTTCGAGAGCCAATAGATAACAAGAACTTAATTGTTGATTTGGAGTACCAGCATTGAAAAGAGTGGGTGTAGCATGAGTAAAGTATTTTTGAGACATTAAATCATACGTTTTTTTCACATTTGTCATGTTATTTCCGTGGATACTTATAGCAACACGGAGCCATAGATATTGCGGACGTTCCACGACAATACTGTTAATTCTCATCAGGTAAGCGCGTTCCATTGTCTTAAATCCAAAATAGTCAATCAAATAATCTCGTTCTATATCGATCATGGCCTCTAATTCGTCCTTGTTTTTTTCAACAGTTTCGAAAAACGTCTTATTGACCAATGGATATGGTTTGTCATGTACATCTTTGTATTGATACAACTTCTTCATCACTGAGAAAAAGGAACTACTTGTATTTTTATGATGATTGGAAATAATCAGTCTTCCTGCCAATATATTATAGTCCGGATGCTGTATGCTTAATGAAGCACATTGTTCGGCAGTTAATTCATCGATTTTAGCAGTAGGAATGCCGTCATATAGTTGGTCAATGACCTTCATGACAAAAGTAGTATAATTCAACTTTATACCACACTCCTGACCTATACTTTTTACGCGTTTTAAAATCTTGTCAAAACCAATGTTTTCATATTTACCGTTACGTTTTAGCACGCGCATTTCATTTTCAATATTAGCACTCATATTTACTATAGTTATAATAAATACGATAATTTTAAATCATTTGAGAATATCAATAAAAATAAATCAATAAAAACAACCAATAAAAATAAAATGTCGTTAAAATATATACATGACATTTTTCAATAAAAAAATAATATTTTTGATTTTAGCATTGTTGTTTGCGATATTAAGTATTCCATTTACTGGAAATAATATGGAAGGGTATGCTAATTTAACTCCTGGCGACTATCCAATCAGTGATGACGTCCCTCTGTTACACGAATATCCATTTAAAAAGAATATGGGAGTCTCTGAAAATACATATGAAGACAATTCTACCTATTATCCTGTATTTGGTTCCTCTTATGGACAATATACAAATAATGTGCGATATTGGGCTACTCCAAACAATGGCCAATGTTCGCCTGCTGAGTTTTGTGGTGGATTGTATGATGATAAAAAAATAGAGGTACCTGAGCCACCTAAAGAAATTCCTTTTTCTTCTCCTGATATAAGAGTGAATTATTATGGGTCTCATAACTTAGAATGCCCTTCTAATTATGATAACGATGAATAATAACTTACTGAGTTAGTTATAGATTATCAACATTAATGAGACATATATTATTTGTATTATTTGTATTATTTGTATTATTTGTATTATTTGTATTATTTGTATTATTTATATTATTTATATTATTGAACACATCAACAATTGAATTTGTATTTGAATGTGAAGCACGAACTACTTTTTTTTTGGGGAGACGATGTGTATATCCAGTTTCTCTCTCTTTTTCAATGATTGTCCAAACCTCTTTAATTTTAGAAATGGCACTTTCAAACCACATTTTGTTTCGTAATACTAACACACTACTGTACTCATCTAACCACCAATGAATATCTTTCAGCCATGTCAAATCTGTATTTTTTGACATGATTTCGTCATACCATACATCACTTTCTTCTTTTGAGATATGTAGAGGCATATATTCATAATGCGGTTTTCTGTCTTTTATAAAATAAATCATCATCCCTTTTAATTGTCCTGCTTCTGTATATGTAAATGTATTACCATCATTCATAAAGTCTTCTTCCGAATCATATTCCTTAAAAGCTGTTTCTAAAAAGTCGCATTCGTTTAAATTACATGTTTCCATTTGAAGCTGCATTTGAATCCAGTAATCTTCTTTCGGATTTCCGGTAATTTCCCTCGTTGTAGGATTTTTTATCTCCAACATTCTACCATAACGAGATGATGTCGGATCCACATTGATTCCATCAGGTGATGCTCCGAGATATTTATATGTATCATGTTGAATACATCCGTAATCTTTTACTTTTGTACTATACATGGATTCGTATAGCATAATTGAAACATCTTCGTATTTGTTTCCATGATGCATTGGTGTTGCCGTATTTACGGTATCATATTTAGAGACATCTAAATCCTTGCACTTTTCAACAATCAATTGATTGATGGCTGCTTGCGATTTAAATGCCTTCCAAGCAGAACTTGCGGTAATTAAATTATAGCGAAACTGATACCATTCAGTAGTTCGTTGTTCAGGTTGGGGTTTATTTTCAATATATTGAATCTTATTGCCCATAAGTTCAATATTTGGTTCGATGCGAATAAAACTATCGATATACGAACGCGGAGGATAATATTGTGTAAAGTAATATTTATGAATTTTTAAATAGATTTTTTCCAACTCTTCGTCTAATTGTGTTTCTAGTGATATATTTGACGATTCTTTCACTCCATTAACACATTTTCCCCCATTATTAAATACTTCTTTTAAGGACATACTCATGTTTTTAAACACGTATTCCTTCATGTTTAGTTCGAAATATGGATTACTGAACCCTAGAGCATCGCCTTCTATAAAATTGTCTATCAATGTACCCATTGATAGCTCGATTTCGTCCCTTTCTTCTATAGTCAAAAGATTATTCCATCGAAATAAATTTATAATATTTTTTAGTTCAGGTAATTGATATCCGAATAGCATTGTTGATTATTACTTTATATTATGACGGATTGTTTATATCAATTTTTATATTTTTCTCGTATAAAGACATAATACAATACGACCAATATTGTATTATCTAGGTTGTTGAGTTTGTCCAGGTTGTCCAGGTTGTCCAGGTTGTCAAGATTGTTTGCCATTACTTACTACTATCATCACTGTTATCCATAGCAGCCACTTTCTCAATGATTTTCTTTACACGACTCTTTTTAGGGGCAAGTGATTTCAATGTAGATTGACGTTTCTCACATCTCTTGAGAGTGAATTTTTTTGATGCCGTATTGTACATAAGTGATGGTATAGATTTAATCTTACCATTTTCTTTGTCATATATTACTTCTTTTGCTTTAAGAAGACGTTTTCTATCCAAATTCGTATTTAGAAATACATTCAAATCTATCTTGTCTTGACTGTTGTAGTTATTCTCATTACAATATTCGGTTACAAATTCGTCGAATTTAATTATTTTAGTCGTTTTATCCAGTTTTGTCCATACCTCGGCTGAACTGTTCTTTTTTTCACCAGCAAGAAAGTGATCCAAATTGGACATATTTTCAACTGTTTCTACTGGTTCTTCGGATTTACCACTTAAAAGCATAGACTTATATTTAATATTTTTCAACTCAATACATTCATTACTCATTCTTATATATATATAACAAGCTAAGTTTATACTATTTTTAAAGTAATATAAATAAATAATTATATCTTAGTGTTTCAATGAAGTCAATTGAAATCACTGGGAAGCGAAATATAGAGGGGATGTCCAAAATAAAAAATCCTCAACGCAAAAGCGTTACTTCCTGGAATATTGACGTTTCCTATTTCACTTATTTAAAACAAATCCAATTAATAAACAGTTTGTATTTAGAACAATCAGTAGAACATACAATATTAGCTAAGAGAGAGATTACGAAAAAAATAAAAGGTTATAAAACACAAGATATTCATAAAACATTATTTGATAAAGATAAAATCATTTCTCTCGAGCAAGTTATAGAAAGACTCATGGAAAGCAAGTTGAATTGTTTCTACTGTCGTGATCATTGCGAAGTATTGTATAAAGATGTACTTTCAAAAAAACAATGGACCTTAGATAGAATAAACAATGCATTGGGTCATAATCATGATAATGTGGTTGTCTGTTGCTTAGAATGTAATGTCAAACGAGGAGATATGGATAGCGAGAGATTTAAACGTGGAAAAGAAATAAAAATAGTTAGAAAACTGTTTTAATAATAATTATAAAAATTATATGAGTCAAATCATTTTTTTAAAATGGTGTCCGTCAATTAAAGACCAGTTTTATGAAAAAAGTAGTTTAACTGATAAGCATACATCTATAGGTAATAATGTAATGGAAACGGTGTTACAAGAAGGTCAAACGTTTATTGATGATTCTGTACCTAGAGATGGATTACAACGTGAATCATCAAATGGTTCAAATATAGAGAATAATAAAGGTACAAAGAGAGAAAATAATTTTGAAAGAATGAATGAGAGAGAAATGGTGGCGCAAACCAATTTAAATCCATTTCTCTCGTCGAACTATTTAGAAGATTTACAGGTCCAAGAAAAGTTTTTAACACCCCAAAACTCGAATACCAGCGAATATAATTATAATACAAACGAACAATAATTCAAACACAAGAAAAAGTATTTAAACATAGTTACGAGTAATTTATATATTATCATGTCAAAAAATTATAGTACTCAAAATGAATTATTATTGACAAATCTATTAGAATTTTACAACACGGATAAAAACAATAATATGGATAGAATGTTACAAGTTATTAATGGTGAATCGCGAATTTCGCTCCGAATTATTGATTGGTTTGCTACTAATTATGCAAAGAAATATTATACGGTATATCAAGTTCAAGACACAGATAGACGGTTTAAAGTTTATAATGATTACAAATTGAAATTAAAGGCTTATTCCAAAAAACGTTTCGACCCATTCTGTAGATGGGATCGTATTTCAGTCCCTTATAAAGATGGTTCGCATATTCAAACAACGATTGGACAATTGAATTTTTTTAAATGGGCGATTGAGAACAGTGCGATTGATTATATCGAGCAAAATTACTCTACTATTGAAAAAGATATGAACTGTAGAAACAGTACATCAAAAAATAGAGCAGTTGATAAGAACAACAAAACTCGAAAGAAGAGAGAAGAATTATCCGTTTCTGCTTCAAAAAGCATAAAAAAAGAAACAGTGGAAATTGTTATGAAATTTGATTAGAGTATAGTGCAAAAATACAATACAGTATTTTATACAATTAATATTTAAATATTTAATGACTAAGTAAATTAGATATTTAAAAAATATGGGAAATCAATCTTCAATATTGCATCGAATGAATTTTGAAGATATACAAGATGTGATACAACATAAAGAAAAATATATTTTAATCAATACATTAACAGCAAATAACCAATCATGTTTATTACCAAATACAGTAATTCATAATCAAGAAGAACAGATTATTAATCATTATATTTCGAATAATAAGGATAAACACGTGATTATTTATGGTAAAAATGTAAATGACATGTCGATATACGACAAATATGAACAGTTGGTCAAATTAGGCTTTAGAAATGTCTATACATATCCTGGCGGAATGTTTGAGTGGTTATGCTTACAAGATATTTACAGTAGTGAATTATTTCCAACCACGAAAAAAGAACTAGATATATTAAAATATAAACCTCCGTCGAAATTAAATACTTATTATTTGACAAATGATTCTTTAGACTGATAATGTTATTAGTTAATTAGATGACTTGTCCAAGACCAATGTTGTAAATTTTGTAATAATTGGCTCATATAATTGATTTCATCTTGTTGGTTTCTAATAATTTTATAAGCAAAAGCAATCATAAAGTCGTTATTTGTATGTTTTAACAAACGTTTACTCATATCAACCGCTATTTGATGATGTGGGATCATATGTTCTAAATACATTTTTTCATCTAATTTCATATGGGACATATGTTTTTTATGAAGCTCTGGATCAAAAAACATAGGATTACATTCAGCGTTGGGATATGAAGCGGTTTTAGTAAAATCAAGGACAGTATTACGGTAAGTGTTGTCCATTTCAAATTGACTAGAGCTAATATTATCAGGTAAATTCTTACGTATATCTTTCATCATCATAATTTCTCTATTTTGTCCCCATATAAGTTGTCTAAGAATATCATGCATAACCGGATTATTACTTTTTTGTTGCATTTGAATACTGACATCAACAGCAACCTGATGATGTGGAATCATATGTAGTAAATAATCTCTATCACTTAGATATTGGTCACATGGATTCGGATTGGTTGGCGCATACATATATTACAACAATAAAAATATTATAATTTATATTCCTATTGGGCACATCATCTTCAAAGTTGTATTCAATAACCACATGCTTCATCGTAGCAGCCATTTGGTCCTATATGTGCCATTTGGTTTTCTTGAAATCTAGGATGACATCCAGGGCACGTGGTTACGTCTTTATCGAGAGCCATATTTGGCAATTCGGTAGAGTTGCTCACATTATGAGTGTCTGGAAATTTACTACTGATCCATTCATCTACAGACTGAACCCATTGCTCGCGAACGCTAGCATTTTCTTTAACACTTGTATCGATATTTGCTTCAATGACTAGTTTATCTGTATTTGTTTCTAACCAATCTTCGTGATACTTGTGACATTTTTGTAAATATTCTAGTGGAATTGTCTCACCCTCACGTGCTCTAATTTTTACACGCTCAGCACATATTTCAGGTTCGGCCTTTACATATATAATACCGCCTAAATACAAATCGTCTAAAAACTCGTCAAACCATTTATTGTATATTTGATATTCGTCATGTTCGATCATACCATCATCAAATAACATCTTTGCAAATACATTTCTATCTGTTTGAACGGAGCGCTCACTTATAATTATGCGATACTTATTTTCCTTTACCTTTTGTCTGAGTAAATGAAGACGCGAAATATAAGCCATCATTTGAAAGCGAAAGGCATATTTTTTTGTGTTTTTATACAAGTTAGTTAAAATGGGTACATTATCGCCATCTACAATATGAGTCCAATCATCCACAGGTTCAGGGACAAAACAAATATCGGTATTGTCATGATAATATTCTTGTAAATCTTTGTACAATGTAGATTTACCTGAACCAATATTGCCATCAATACTCAATATGATGGGACGAACTGATGAAGAATCCATTGTTGTAGTTGTTGTTTTAATACTAGCCATTGTATGATTCATTATATAGAGTATTGATTATTGTTTATATAATTTTAAATATCATTTTTCAATATCAATTTTATCATTAATATGCACCTAAATATATAAACACATAATTTTCGTTTAATAAAAAATTGAATTAAATATACTTTGATAAAATACCGTATATTACATTAGCATTATGGATCTAAATCAACAAAAGCTTACCAAGACAGAATGGGACACTACGGAAATAACGGTTCCTAGTGACGAAAAAGAAATTTTAAATTTAATTATAAAGGGTTATCATGACGTAAATATAATCTATAATAAAAACACGTCTATTGTTAATTATTTGAAATTAACACCTATTGATAACGTTATGAATCACTTACATAAAGAATATTTTCAACCAATTATCGAAAAACTACAACAAAAATATGAATTTCCATTTGAAAGTAAATTATCTACAAAAATACAAAGAATAAATTCCATAGAAAAATTAAAATTAGACAATCTGAGTAAATCAATTCAAGCTTGTGGTAAAAAGTTATTCGAGTTCTACCTTCTTCACATAACAGAACAAACTATGCGTTACTTTTACAAAGACAATATTATAAAGTTCAATAAATACTACTATACATTACATCATTTAATGAAATTAAAGATCACAAATGTCATTCCACAGGTTCGTGAATTTGTCGAGGCGGTTTTGACCGATTATTCGGTTGAATTAACTATAGAAGAGATGTTCCTACAAAGCAGTGATTTAATAGAAAAGAACGAAGATTTGGTGACATATAAAGACGTTCATCTATATGAACATCAAAAACAGTTATTCACGATAGCAAAAAATCCTAATCCAAAGTTGGTATTATATATTGCTCCAACTGGTACTGGTAAAACACTTAGTCCGCTAGGTCTGTCCGAGACACAACGTGTTATATTTGTTTGTGCTGCTAGACATGTAGGTTTAGCTTTGGCGAAATCTGCTATTTCCATGGGGAAAAAAATAGCATTCGCGTTTGGATGCAATGATGTATCGGATATTCGATTGCATTATTTCTCTGCCAAGGATTATGTCAAGCATAACAAGACAGGGAAGGACATTAAATATCGCGATGGAAGTAAAAAGGTGGATAATACTGTTGGTGATAATGTAGAAATTATGATATGCGATATCAAATCCTACCTATGTGCAATGTATTACATGAATGCGTTTAACAAAAAGGAAGATATGATCATGTATTGGGATGAACCCACTATTACTATGGATTATGAGGAGCACGAATTCCATTCTTACATATCCGAGATTTGGCAGAAAAATATTATTCCCAATATTATTCTTTCATCTGCTACTCTACCTCATGAAGAGGATTTACAAGAAACGATTGCTGATTTCACTTCTAGATTTGAGAATAGCGTGGTTCATAATATCGTAAGTCATGATTGTAATAAATCGATTCCTCTACTAAATACAAAGAATCAAGTAGAAATGCCTCATTTGAAGTACGAAGAGTATGACAAGCTTCAAGAAAGCGTGATTCATTGTAAGAAATATAAGACTTTGTTGCGCTATTTCGATTTAAGTGAAATTGTCAAGTTTATTCATTATTTGGATAAGTTGAATATTGTTTCAGATGATAGATACAAAATAGCAGTCAAGTATGAAGACTTGGGTGATATGACTATGAACAATATAAAGATTCATTATTTGGATTTACTAGAGCGAATTAGTAGAGAGCAATGGACTACCATATACCAATATTTCAGAGAACGACGAACTCAGAAATTTGAGTCGAATATTCATGTAGCTACAAAGGATGCACATACACTAACCGATGGTCCGACAATATTCTTGGCAGACGACGTTGAGAAGATTTCCAAATTTATCCTACAAAGTATAAAGATTCCAGAGCATGTAATCAGTGATATGATGGCTGCTATAGAGCATAATGATAAGGTTTTAAACGTATTGAGG
>Ga0209192_10003280_pt1 | contig 10994 bp, 12 predicted proteins | sample ArcticOcean_MG_C_11_FD_187433 | JGI IMG/M metagenome (GOLD analysis project Ga0209192, IMG submission 187433) | Marine microbial communities from western Arctic Ocean - ArcticOcean_MG_CB2_154 (SPAdes) (version 2) | ecosystem: Environmental > Aquatic > Marine > Oceanic | place: Arctic Ocean... | reverse complement strand
GCACCATCAAGATCAACCAGATGAAGTCGTTTACATCCCTGATCAACCCAACGAGATGCTGTTGCCACAGGATCGTCAGAATATATTGTCGAATCCTGCATTCGACCCTGGCGTAGTCGCACGCAAGCACCGTCTTTCAAATCAATTGCTGGGATAATTAGCATGTACCGTCCCAAGTTAGAAAATTGGCATACAACTCTAATCCAGCCTGATGTGACTTCTCTGGATGAAATTGCACGGCGAAGACGCCCTCTCGGGCCAGAGCGGCTGCGAAGGGAGCCCCATAATTACAAACGCCAACCACGCAGTCTGCCTCTGAATCGGCATACCGATAACTGTGCACAAAATAAAATCGAGTGGCGTCAGCAATGCCGGACCACATCGGGTGAGCATTTTTTTGCACCTGATTCCAACCCATATGAGGGACTTTCAGCGGTGAGTCATCTACTGCGACCATGCATTTCGGAAACGCAGTAATCTGCCCAGAAAATACACCCAGAGCCTTTACACCAGAACTTTCCTCACCAAATTCTGTGAGAATTTGCATGCCAACACAAACACCCATTAAAGGAACGCGTCCAATCAAGTCAAGTACCAGCTCATCCAGGCCGCGGTGTTTCAAGCCCGCCATGCAGTCTCCCATCGCGCCGACGCCTGGCAAAATTACACGATTGGCTTGACGTATCGCATCCGGATCTCCCGATACTTGTACTTTGCAGTTCCCAGCTCGCTCAAGAGCCTTCGCAACACTATGCAAATTTCCGGATCCATAATCGATCACCGCGATCTGTTGCGTCATTAAAGCGAGCCTTTAGTTGAGGGAATGATTCCACTCATCCGCTCATCATTGCTAATCGCCATACGCAAAGCTCGGCCAAATGCCTTAAAGACTGTTTCGATTTGGTGATGCGAGTTATCGCCTTTCAAATTATCAATATGCAGCGTTACTTGAGCATGATTAACAAATCCCTGAAAAAATTCACGGAATAAATCCACATCAAAGCCACCAACCGCTGATCGTGTAAAGGGCACCTCATAAAAAAGCCCTGGACGACCCGAAAAATCAATTACTACGCGGCTTAAAGCCTCATCTAATGGAACATAAGCATGGCCGTAACGGGACATACCTTTCTTGTCGCCAACCGCTTTTGCAAAGGCCTGGCCTAATGTAATACCAACATCCTCGACAGTATGATGCTCATCAATTTCTAAATCGCCTGTCGCTCGTATTTGCAAATCAACCAAACCATGACGCGATACTTGATCGAGCATGTGCTCGAAAAATGGAATGCCCGTAGAAAATTCAGACAAACCAGAACCGTCAAGGTTGAGGTTGATCTGGATTTGTGTTTCGAGCGTGTTACGCTCAACTAAGGCGATGCGGTCTGCCATGGCCTGTTCCTCAAACCGTTGTAAAGATCGTAGTATAGCGGCAGGAACACTCACTGACGACAGAGGTTGCTATGCGATTACTTAAAGGCTTGTTGTATACCATTGTGGCTGTTCTAATTTTAATGGCTGCTAGCGCAGCCTATGTCACGCAAGTTCTTGATCCTAATGCATTAAAACCAACAATCGTAAAAGCTGCCAAAAAACACCAAATTAGCCTGGAACTCAACGGCCCAATCACGTGGACGTTCTATCCTTGGTTTGGCATGACGATCGAAAACATTAACGCAAGAGGCCCGAACGGAACCATTCAAGCAGAACGCCTAGAAGGGTCAATTTCGCTCCTAGCATTATTTTCCGAGATTATTGTGATCGACCGGCTAAAAGCCGTCAAACCTCAGATCAAACTCCAACTTGCTTCTTCAAATACGATTGCACCTACAAAACAAGAATGGCCAAAATCACCAACTGTTGTTATCCGCGAACTTATTATTGATGATGGAGAGATCCGAGGCGTAACACCGGGCCTGGCTCTTAATCAAGTGAACTTATCGGTCGAGGAACTAGACCCCTCATCAGAAAGTCGTCTAAATCTAGACGCGCGCATCAATTACCGTGATGTCGTTTTACCTTTAAATATTTCTGCTGGCATTATTCCGGGAACAAACTTTGAAAGCCTCACAATTCAGGATTTAAGGCTTACAAGTCGTAGCTTGCGACTTACCCTAGATGGCTACTTAAGTGCATCAACAAGAGGCCAGTTTGCGGCCGAAGGCACTATTGAATTGAGTGAGTTCTCGCTAAGGAAGTGGCTGCGAGCGGCCAATCTTCCTATGCCAGACACGACCGATCTAACGACTTTTGATCACCTTGAATTGCAGGCCACCATGAAGCTCTCAGATGAGTTACTAGCATTGCAGTCTTTACAATTAACTCTCGATGACAGCATCGTACAGGCCGACGTCAATCTGAACCTGAGTCCACTGAATCTAAATGTTTCAGGCACTTTAAATAAACTCAATATGGATCGTTATATAGGATCAACAACAGATAAAGAACTGTGGATTGCAACCACCGATTTCGACCTCATTCCCGGCGCTTACAAATTTGAAATAGGCGCTTTACAGGTCGCGGATACAATGATTCAAAAACTCAACCTGGAGATCGGCTTACAACCCGAAGAGATTACAATTGGCATGATGGATGCCGAAATATTTGGCGGCCTTATCCGGACGTCAGGTAGTCATCTGATCGCTCCACAAATTACCAATTTAAGCGGCACTTTCGATGGGCTGTTATTGCAACAAATTCCCCGAGAGCCATTACTAGAATCACTTTCGGGGACCATGACCGGAGCCTTCGATTTGAGGGCGGCAGGGTGGACCATTGCAGACTTTAAAACATCCCTTTCTGGGCCGCTACACATGAATGTTTCTGATGGTGACCTAGGTGCGTTCAATTTATCAGAATCCATTTGCAAATCAGCTTCTGATTCATCCGATAAACTCAGTGATACAGCATCGGTTCGCGCAAATTTTAATGAAGGGGTCGCAAATATAACTACCCTCACAGCTAAGATCTCGGGCATCCCGATCAATGGGGCTGGACGATTTAGCCTCGTATCCTCTGCACTAAATGTTCAAGGTGAAGCTAGTATATCAGTCGCTGAACTCCCTGAAAATTGCAGTGCTCTGAGCGAGTTGCGCGGACTTCGGGTTCCCTTATCATGCCGAGGGCGTATTCTCGTGGACAAACTAAAATGCGATATCGATACAAAGTCGATTAGTCAATTCGCGAAAAAAAATCTCAAAGGATCAACAAGCACTGTGGTCGAAAAGAACCAGAACAGAAGCCTCAAACAAGAATCGCAGCAGGAAATTCAGAACACATTCAAAAATTCATTAGGGCAATGATTCCAGAGTTCTCAATCCGTCTTGCTAAATGGCATCAAGTGTCTGGCCGGCACAATTTGCCATGGCAGAGCCAAGGTCCCTACAGCACTTGGATCTCCGAAATTATGCTGCAGCAAACCCAGGTGCAAGTCGTAATCCCCTACTATGAAAGTTTTTTAGTAGAATTTCCTAACCCTACTGTCCTTGCAAATTCTTGTCTCGATCAAGTACTCGCTCTCTGGGCTGGCCTTGGTTATTACGCTCGCGCAAGAAATTTACATGAGGCCGCAAAACAGATACGCGAGGATCATGCAGGTATAGTTCCAGACAACCTGGATGACTTGATGCGACTTAAGGGAATTGGACGGTCTACCGCAGGGGCGATCCTTTCACTTGGTTTCAAAAAATCAGGAGTAATTCAAGATGGTAATGTGCGACGCGTATTAGCCAGATTATTTCTAATCGACGACGACCTGAGTACCTCGAATTCCCAACGATTACTCTGGAATATCGCCCATCAACTGGCTCCGAATGCTGGCCATGATGCCGCCATTCATACACAGGCGATGATGGATTTTGGGGCGCTTTTGTGTACCAAACATAAACCGGGATGTGAAAAATGTCTCTTTCGAAAGGAATGTCTGGCCAACCAATCCAAGCGTGTTAGCGAGATACCAACGCCTAAAAGAGCCAAGCGAAAAGAACTGAAACAGTGGATCATGCTCGAAGTTCGTAATGAGAAAAATAGGATACTGCTGATTAAGAGGCCGGAGAAAGGCATTTGGGGCGGACTTTACGCCCCCCCTATAGGCGAAAGTCTGTTAACTCTCGGAGCAACTATCGGAATTGAAGAAGTACTCGAAGCATCTGAATTGACAACGCTGGAACATTCCTTCAGCCATTTTAGTATTCAACTTCTTCATTTTCGTCTATGCGCTGAACCAAAAACGATTCCTGCCGGCGCCTTTTGGGCTGAGATTGACACATTCCAAGGTGGATTGCCCGCACCCGTAAAAAAGTTACTAAAAAACGAGGAGAAATATTCATGACCCGGACCGTATTTTGTAAAAAATTCCAGAAAACGTTGCCTGGCTTAGCTTTACCGCCTTTGCCAGGAATACTCGGACAAACCATCTATGAGTCTATTTCTGCAGAGGCCTGGCATCAGTGGCAAGAAAATCAAACCATGCTGATCAACGAATATAGGCTGAGCCTGATGGACTCAAAAGCACGAGAATTCTTAACGACAGAGATGCAACGCTTTCTCGATAATGAAGAGTATGCAAAGCCTGCTGGGTACGTCGCACCTTCAAGTTGACAGTTGGTTTCATTTTCTGTTCAATAGCCGCCTCTTATATGGCCAGATAGCTCAGTTGGTAGAGCAGAGGATTGAAAATCCTCGTGTCGGCGGTTCGATTCCGTCTCTGGCCACCACTCAAATCAGAATATTACACATAACCCATTGAACTATCTGCAAATAACGTTTTCAAAAGCATTGTAGGTACAACAAATGAGTGCACAAATTGATGCCCCGAAGTACACCTATCTCAAACGCGGTGTACATTAACTGCTCACATGATTTTTTTGAGGCTGAATGCTCCTTAGTATGATCTATCTTCATAAAATTTTGCCCCTACTGATATCACCTCTGGGGCTAATAGTTGGGCTAATGGTGCTGAGCCTCGTTCTTCGTCGCCTATGGCCAACATGCCTCGCGCTTTTCACAACGCTTTTCTGTTCATTCTCCGTGACCGCAGACCTAATATGGAATGGGTTGGAATCGGACTATCCATACAAATCGATAGAACAAGCCGATAAGCGTGATGCTGTATTGGTATTGAGTGGAATGCTCAGTGGATTTAAAACAGAACATGGTTTCGTAACCCAGTGGAAGGACCCAGATAGATTCTTTGCAGGCATTGATTTAGTTAAATCAGGGAAGTCTGATCGCATCATTTTCACACGCGGACTTTTGCCATGGGCTGATGGGCCTCCAGAAGGCGAATTATTGCGGTTAAAGGCGATTGAATTGGGCGTCAAAGAATCGCAAATCTACCTAACAGATGTGGCGGTAAATACAGCTGATGAAGCCAAAGCAACAAAGAAGTTGATGGAGCAAAAAGGGTTGCAAAATATTTTACTGGTAACGTCGAGTTTTCACATGCCCAGATCAAAGCGGCTATTCGATAAAGCTGGAATAAAGAGCGAAGCATATCCAACAGACTTCAGGGCTAAGCAACATCTTTCTTGGTTACACTTTATCCCTAGCGCCGAAGCATTTAAAGATACTTCATCAGGCATTAGGGAATACATTGGTCGGCTTTATTATTGGATAAAATATTCTTAAGTATCTTTACCAACCAATAGATTTTTCTATAGCTCTAGAGAAGCACCGCTAAACGTTGCCGTCCCATAATTAAAAAATGTTCTAATGATGGCTGAGGTCTAATATTTATGGCGCCGTCTGAGCACTCCCAGTAACATAAATAAACACTCATAAAACGTGGGCACAATCGTGATGATCAAGCAGCACCAATGCTTTTGCGTACTAATTTTTCTTATCCTTTCAAGCCTAAGCGGTTGCGCCGGCGTTAAGAAAAATATGGAGGGCTGGATGGGCGCTTCTGAGTTCAGTTTATTCGAACAATTAGGGATGCCTTACCAATCAATCAGCAGCAACTCTAGGCAAGTACATTTTTGGCGCAGATCCGATGATAAGGATTCATGCATAGACAAGTTTACCTTCAGAAATACCCAGATTATTGGTTACTACTCAAACTGTGGAATCTGGGGTGGATTATCAGCACCCAAAAATAAAAAATAAAAAATAAAATAGTTTTTTGGCCGTGGCTTTAATCATGATTTTTTTATAAAGGCATCTATTTAAATATGCTAAGTCCCTGTCAGCTAGACTAGACTAGTGTTTTACTTTTTAAGATTGAACTTAAATGTTGTCAACCATAGAGCTTTTAGAACATGTAGGAGCATACGCTCAAGAATGCGACATTCGGGTCGAAGACGTTCGTGGACAAATAGCTTTAGGTCATGCCTATGTCATTACCGAAGGTTCAGCCCTTTTTTTAGACCGCGGCTATTTAACAAGCGGACATGTTGCAACGCAAACCTTTGTAAAAGGTGATCCCATTGGATTCGCCGAAATTATTTCTAAGCAAATCGAAGATTTTGAATTCAAAACAATTAAACCAATCTCATTAGTGCAAGTTGATGGCGATCGTATCCGCAAAGAAGTCGACAAGGCTGGATTCCTGGCGAAAGAAATAATTCGATACAGTGTCGCTCGCATTTTTGGCCGTGAACGAGGCCGTCTCAACGCTATTTTTGAAGACCGTTTGCTGGCAAAGTATAGAAACGAGTTGATTCCCATCCGTTATAAAAAAGGGGACACTATTTTCAACTGGGATTCACACGCGGGGGCAATGTTCTTCATTGAAAAAGGCTCTATAGACCTTCGAACGATGCGCGGCAAAAATTTGGCAACCCTTGACGTAACAGAGTGCTTCGGTGAGAGCTCTCTCATCTCGGGTAGACGACGGAGTTTGCAGGCCGTAGCAAAATCGGACTGCTCGCTTCTTAGATTAGAAGAAGATGCAATCCAGCCCGCGATGGAGAAAGAGCACCCATTGGTCAAGCTCGCTCTCGCGCAGGTCCTCAAGCGGATTCATCTTATGAACCAACTAAGGCTCATAAAAAGTGGTGACGGTGTTTTCGAAATTTCAGTGGATATAGAAGATTCCGAGCTAGAAGCCTAAATTGCGTTCACGCCAAAAAGAGGCTGGGGCGCTGGCACAAGAATAAATGCAGTCACTTATTTAGTGGGTACTTTTGTTGTTTTATCCGCGACAAGGTTCCGCTTCAACAAGTTAGCAACTGCTTTCGGATTTTCCTTAATCTGCTTTTGCAGCTTTAAAAAAGCTTTAATTCGATCATTGTCTGCCAATTGAGACTCCCTGCTCTCAAAATAGTCATCACTCTCGCTTCACCGTGCCAAAGCAAATAGCCTCTGACATCGATCATTAACTAAATTGGCTGTCTTCCCACGCTTTTTAGACCTAAACCTGAGCGGCCACTCAAATAGGAGGATAAAAAAGCAAAGTATCCAAAAAAATCTAAAGAATAGATAACGTAATTGAGAAAATTACTGAATTTCGCGTATCAAAAAAAACCTGCTCCACAAACCCAGCCATGCGCTCAACTTACTGACCAGATCCTAATTACAAATAGTTTTTGGGCGATTTTTTCCCCAACGGTTCACTATCGTTGGCTTCGAGAAAATCAGCCATTCCATGATTCGCCTCACTATGACCCATTTCATCGGCTCTAACTGCAATAATAACGTCTTTTAGCGTTGCCTCCGGGGACAAGGAGTAATAGTCAATAGCTATACTGGGTGCAAGCACATTCGGGATTTTACCGCTCTCCACCTCATCCAGGTACTGCGTATAGCTTATGACGGCTTGCTCTTCAAAATATCCAACCATCCGGTGAGCAATTTTTGGAAAAAAAATGTAGAGAACGAAATAGAAATTCCAAAATACCGCTTGAGCGATCAACACTAGGTAACGCTCAGCCGTATTTGGCCTCGCGATTTCCATGAAAATCATTAGATGCATGCGCTCATTTTCTGCTTCTTCCAAAAGCGTGTGAATCCAACCGCGCGAATCATGCTTCATACCTCTTAAACTTCTCAGATGCTGCCACATGCCGGCAACCATTCCTGGCACTCCAGCAACCGTTTCAAGGACCACCGCACGATGTCCGTATCGTTTCGCAAAAAAAGTATCTGCAAAGAAACGCAACATCAAAGTCAGGGTCAAAGCAATTCGATCAGACATGTTTGAAGGTTTTCGATGCATCATATTAAAATCGCCTGCTTTGTGGAAATGCGCTCAAAAAATAACGTTATTTTTAAAAAATATACCAGCATTGATCTGTAAAAACTGATTTTGGCATCATCACCCATCAAATCCAAGCCGGATCTGCATTAAAAGGTAACGATTCTTATTGCTCAGTTTAATGACCATTGCCACGGAGAAAATCCGTTAGGCTGGGAACTTCAAAATCAGGTTTAATTGGCAATCTGTCGCAAATAGCAGCTCCACGATTCAACCATACTGTGGTAAAACCAAACTGACCTGCGCCTGCGATATCCCATCCATTTGATGAAAAAAATAACACCTTACTGGGATCGGTAATTAAAAATCGATCTATTACCATCTGATACGTTTGAGGACTTGTTTTAAATACACCCACAGCATCAGCAGACAACACTGCATCAAAGAATTGATTAAATTCTGATCCTTGAATAGCAGAATTCAACATATCGCTGGAGCCATTTGATAAAATTGCAAAGTCGGCGGACTCGCGCACGGACCTCAAGGTACTTAAAGCAGCTGGTACTTCGGCAAAAGCGGGCAACGACAAATAAGTCTTAAGTAATGGACCCCGCCATTTATCAGAATCCAACTGATGAAATTCCAAAGCATAATCGAGCGCATCTTGTGTGACCTGCCAAAACGATCGCCACGGTGACTGCATCAATGAACAAACCCAGGAATACTCGAGCTGCTTCTGCCGCCATAAATTAGAAAGATCAGGCCAGACTGGGCCGAGATCATTTGCTAATTTTTCTGCAGCAGCATTTACATCAAATAAAGTCCCATATGCGTCGAAAACAAATGCTCTGAATTGTGAGAGTTCTAGCACCTGGTTTGTCATGGCAATCCCCCTTCTCAAGTTTTTTTCAAAAAATTCTTACCAGTGGCGTGCGTTTGCGCGAATAGCGCAAGAGTATTCAGCCTTAATTCGCTCAAATGATTGAAATGTTGGTGAATTATCCACTAGCATGCAATGATCTTTAATGCTTTAAAAGGATAAATACTTGTGCGCACTTGCTCTGTTTGCGATTCTGAAATAGATAAGACAACGGCCTATACCGTTTCCGGTGAACAAAAGCCCCAAGGGCGTCGATGCGTCAATTGCGTGGATAGCACCAAAAAGGTGGTGAGCACTCCTGTTCAAGTGGCCCCTACGCCGACAACCAAGGCAGATATCGCCACACAGACTGATGCATCCGGTCATGACCAAAAGGCCGATGGAGGTAACTCCAAGCTAATTTATATTGGTGCAGCAATCGCAGTGATCGTCGTACTGTGGGCCTTACAGTAGTCTCAATTTAGTCCCTGCGAGCAAACAGGGAGCATCGACAAAAATTACGAGAATTGCTTTCCTTCAAAGCCGACTAAACTCTAGGTGTGTCGGGGCAGTCTAGACTATCTAGCCAACCTTCAAGCTCAGCGGCAACGAGCTTCTCATGCTCACCTAAAAAGCTAAGCACACGCCGGGCTGTCATAGTTACGATTCGTTCTTCCGGAAAATCAACTGCCCTGATTCGATTGAGCGCAGCCTCAACATTTCCAATACTGTAGTGCACGTGTGAGTCGCTTGATAGCACCACTTTCCAATCCAGCCGATGGACAGTTTCGAGAATTTTCATGCACTGAGGTTCACTGCCTGATCGCGAACTCAAAAAGGATCAGTTATTGATTTCAATCAGCACGTTATGGTCCCGAGCAGCACGCACAACCTCTTCGATATGAATCGGATAATTTGGCTTACCCGGATGGTCCAGTATTTGAATCTTTCCTGATTCAATTGCTTGGATCGCCGCCACAGTGTGCGTATTGATGTCTGCTGGAGTAAAAACGGGCTCGTGAAAACTCGCAATTCCAAAATCCATAAATTGCATCAATGTATCGGTTACATCAAGAACTTTTGGCCCTGGGAGAATATTCGCCTCGACACGACGTAACATCGCCACACCGTAATTTATACGAGGTAAAATAAGCATATTCCCGAATATGCCAAGGATGCGGAGAATCCGGCATTTCGGGTCCATGATCAGTGATACTGAACAACGGTAAGCCCTTCTCAGATGCTTCTCGAAAATATTCATCAATAGTGGAATATGCGTGGGTGCTTGCAACCGTGTGTGAATGAGTGTCCGTCAAATGCCGCATAGCTCTATCTTCGAATTATTTTTATATTGTATAAAGGCCTTATGATAGAGCCCTTACGCTAGGTAAATACAAGTTGAAAGCCAAAGTCATCTCATATGCTGAAGATTGGATGCCCCTTCCGCAGCGATCATTGATCAAAACTATGGAATTCTTTAGCGGCCGTGGTCACTTGACTAAGCGCTATCGCAAATTTCAAAGCACCTCCAATCAGTTCATAGGGCAAGATGCATGGGACTTGGCACTGGACCACCTTGGCGTGCGAGGAAACTCTACAGAGACACTAGTGGTGCCCAAGCGTCGATCTGGAAAAGGCCTTTTGCTCGTAGCCAATCATCCATTTGGAATATTAGACGGAGTGACCTTGGCCTGGATCGCTTCCCGTATCGACCCAAATTTTAGGGTGATCGCCAACAGGGTATTGCGTCAAGAGCCTTCCCTAAATCCCAACATCTTACCAATCGAATTCAGACCTGGCCGAGAAGCAAGTAAGCTCAACGTCGATACCCGCCGAAAAGCGATCGAGATACTGCGCTCCGGTGGAGTTCTGGCATTATTTCCAGCCGGAGCAGTATCTTGGTCACCCGAGGCAGGTGTCGCTGCTCGGGACGATATTTGGAAACCGTTAGTTGGTAGACTTATCAAGGCATCTAGTACAGATGTGCTTCCAATTCGTTTT
>Ga0209192_10003278_pt1 | contig 10996 bp, 7 predicted proteins | sample ArcticOcean_MG_C_11_FD_187433 | JGI IMG/M metagenome (GOLD analysis project Ga0209192, IMG submission 187433) | Marine microbial communities from western Arctic Ocean - ArcticOcean_MG_CB2_154 (SPAdes) (version 2) | ecosystem: Environmental > Aquatic > Marine > Oceanic | place: Arctic Ocean... | reverse complement strand
TTTAGAAATAACTCATATTTCTCTGTTTGATCAGTCTATAGAAGGTTTCAGGCATAAGACATTACCAATTTTTTCTGTGCAATATCACCCTGAAGCATCTCCAGGGCCAACAGAATCTTCATATTTATTTCAAGAATTTTTAAACTTAATCGAACTGAGTCTAAAAAATGCCAAAACGTAATGATATAAAATCTGTTTTAATTATAGGTGCTGGGCCAATTATAATTGGTCAAGCCTGTGAATTTGATTACTCTGGAGCTCAAGCCTGTAAAGCGCTAAAAGAAGAAGGTATTAGAGTAATATTAATTAACTCTAATCCTGCAACTATTATGACTGATCCTATGATGGCTGATGCAACCTATATTGAACCTATCAATAAAGATATAATTGAAAAAATTATTAAATTAGAAAAACCTGATGCTATTCTTCCAACTATGGGTGGTCAAACAGCTCTAAATGTCACTCTGGAATTATTTGAGGCAGGTATTTTAAAAAAGTATAACCTAGAGATAATCGGAGCCAAACCAGAATCTATTAATAAGGCTGAAGATAGAGAACTATTTAAACAATGTATGAACAAAATTGGCCTTGAATCAGCAAAAGCAAAAATCGCTAAAAATATTAATGAAGCAATTGCTGCTATAGATTTTGTAGGTTTGCCAGCTATTATTAGACCATCTTTTACTCTTGGTGGAGAGGGTGGAGGTATTGCTTATAATAAAGAAGAATTTATAGAAATAGTATCTAATGGTTTAAAATTGTCTCCAAATTCTGAGGTCTTAATAGAAGAATCTCTCCTAGGATGGAAAGAATTTGAAATGGAGGTAGTTAGAGATCAAGCTGATAATTGTATTATAATCTGTTCTATTGAGAATATAGACCCAATGGGGGTGCATACAGGAGATTCAATTACTGTTGCACCAGCTTTAACTTTAACTGATAAAGAGTATCAAAAAATGAGAAATGCTAGTATTGCAGTTCTTAGAGAAATCGGCGTTGATACAGGTGGTTCTAATGTTCAATTCGCCGTAAACCCAGATGATGGTCGACTAATAGTTATTGAAATGAATCCAAGAGTTAGTAGATCCTCAGCCTTAGCTTCAAAAGCCACAGGATTTCCTATTGCAAAAATAGCAGCAAAGTTAGCTATTGGTTATAATTTAGACGAACTAAAAAATGATATAACTAAGTCAACTCCTGCAAGTTTTGAGCCCACAATAGATTATATAGTTACTAAAATACCTCGTTTCACATTCGAAAAATTTCCAGGTAGTAATAATTTTCTTTCTACATCTATGAAGTCTGTTGGGGAAGTTATGGCTATTGGAAGATCTTTTCAAGAATCTATTCAAAAAGCATTAAGATCTCTTGAAACTGGTTTATCAGGATTAGATGACGTTTCATTTCCTATTAATAATGATAATTTAAATAATTCTGAAACAATTTCAGGTTGGTTAGCAGAACAAGTCCCAGAACGTATTTTAAGAATATCAAGTGCCTTCAGAAATAATTTATCAATTAATGAAGTGGCAAGAATAACTGGATGGGACAAATGGTTTTTAAGTCAAATATATGGAATTATAGAAATTGAAAAAAAACTTGAAAACAATACTTTATCTTTAAATGCTTCTTCTTTACGAAATATTAAATCAATGGGTTTTTCAGACTTCCGCATTGCAGAGTTGACTCAAACTAATGAGGAGAAAATTTATGAGCTTAAGAAACAATTTAATATATTTCCAACATACAAAAGAGTTGATACATGCGCTGCTGAATTTTCTTCAGAAACCGCTTATCTATATAGCTGTTATGAACAAGATATAAATAATAAGTGTGAAGCTCAACCCTCTAATAAAAATAAAGTTATTATTTTAGGAGGTGGTCCAAATAGAATTGGTCAAGGAATAGAATTTGATTATTGTTGTGTTCATGCTGCTTATAGTTTATCGGAGATTGGGTATGAAACAATCATGATTAACTGCAATCCTGAAACTGTTTCTACTGATTATGACACATCTGATAAATTATATTTTGAACCTTTAACTCACGAAGATGTTTTATCTATCATTAAGAAAGAGGAGCAAAACGGAGAGGTTTTAGGAGTAATAGTACAATTAGGTGGACAGACTCCTCTTAAAATAGCTGCTAGCCTAGAAGCAGCAGGTGTGAATATTCTAGGAACATCAGTTGATGCTATTGATTTAGCTGAAGATAGAAAAAGATTTAAAGAACTTCTACAATCTCTTAATCTTAATCAACCTTCAAATGGAATTGCTAGCAATAATAGTGAAGCTGTTAAAATTGCAACTAACATAGGTTTTCCGGTTGTGATCAGACCAAGTTACGTACTTGGAGGTCGTGCAATGGAAATTGTACATGATCATAGTCAGTTACAAAAATATATCAATGAGGCTGTAAAAGTTTCTGGTAATAATCCAGTTTTAATAGATAGTTTTTTAAGAAATGCTATTGAAGTAGACGTAGATGCAATATCAGATGGGAATGAAACTTACATTGCTGGTATAATGGAGCATATAGAAGAAGCAGGAATTCATTCAGGTGATTCTGCATGTGCTCTTCCTCCTCAAACTTTAAATAAAAATATTATTGATGAAATAATTACTCAAACTACTATACTTGCTAAAGCTTTAAATGTTATCGGTTTGATGAATATTCAATTTGCAATTCAAGAAAGTAAAATCTTCATTTTAGAAGTAAATCCTAGAGGAAGTCGAACCATTCCTTTTGTAGCCAAAGCTACTGGAGTTCCTCTTGCAAAAATAGCCTCCCAAATAATGATTGGTAAAAAATTACCTGATTTTAAAATACAAAATCAAAATCTAAATCACATATCTGTAAAGGAAGCCGTATTCCCATTTTCCAGATTTCCTGGAACAGATGTTATACTTGGACCAGAAATGAAATCTACTGGAGAAGTTATGGGAATAGGTTCAACTTTTGGTGAAGCTTTTGCTAAAAGTCAACTTGGGGCAAGCATAGAGTTACCAATAAACGGTCAAGTATTCATATCTATAAAAAATGATGATAAACAAAAAATTATTCCCATTGCTCAAAGATTATTTAACTTGGGTTTTAAAATATGTGCAACATCTGGAACAGCTAAAATTCTGAATGACAATAAAATTCAAACTAATTACATAAAGAAGGTAATTGAAGGTCGACCAAATGCGGTAGATGCGATGTTATCTAAAGAAATTCAACTAGTGATTAATACGGTCGAAGGTAGCACTTCTATTAAAGATAGCTTCTCTCTAAGACAAACTGCTTTATTAAATAAAATACCTTATTATACAACTTTACAAGGAGCTAACGCCGCAACACTAGCAATAAAAGTTATTAAAGAAGAAGTTCTTACTGTAAAATCACTTCAATCATATTTTGAATAATTAGTATTTATATAATATAATAAATAAAAATGGAATTTTAATAATGGAAAAAATACCTTTCACTCTTTTGGGATTAAATAAAATTAAATCAGAACTGAGTAAGCTTAAAAAAGAAGATCGTCCTTTAATAATTAAAGCAATTTCTGTTGCAAGAGAACATGGTGATTTAAAAGAAAATGCTGAATATCATGCAGCAAAAGACAAGCAATCTTTTACAGAAGGAAGAATAACTGAGCTTGAAGATGTTATAAGTAGGTCAGAAGTAATAGATTTAACAAAATTAACAGGCAAAACTATAACTTTTGGAACTAAAATAAAAATTGTTGACGAAGCAACAGATTTAGAAACATTTTATGAAATAGTTGGGCCTTATGAAGCAGATCTAAATTCTGGTCTTATTTCAATAGCTTCGCCTATAGCGAAAGCTTTAATTGGAAAAGAAGTAGGATCATCTGTTGAAGTAATTACACCAAGAGGAAAAAAAAACTACGAGGTCTTATCTATAAAAGTTCTTAAATCGTAACATCAAGGGGAACTCCAGGTAAACGTTTATTACTTCTAATATTTAATGATGTTTTAACATTACTTACTTTTGGAGCTTGAGTTAATTTCCCAGTCAAGAATTGTTGGAAGTCATCCCAGTCCTTGGCTACTATTTTAAGAAGAAAGTCTACTTCTCCAATTAACATATGACATTCTCGAACCTCAGGAAAAACTGAAATATAATTTTCAAAAATTTGAAGATCATTTTCTGCTTGGCTTTCAAGGCCTACGTATGCAAAAACCGTAACTTTAAAGCCTACTAGTTCAGCATTAATATCAGCGTTATAACCTTTGATATATTGTGCATCTTCTAGGACTTTAACTCTACGCAAGCAAGATGGTGGAGAAATATTTACTAAGTTTGCTAGCTCGACATTACTTATTTTGCCATTTACTTGAAGCTCATTTAAAATTAGCAAATCAATATTATCTAATTTTTTTTTTTGAGTTTTCATTTAACCAATATTTCTTTATGTTAATATTTAAATACATATAGAGTAATATTATTAATATAATTAAGATGAAACTGCAATTTTATTTCAATAATTTAATTATTTAGTTAATTTAATAATATAAATAATAAAGAAAATAGAACAATTTGAAAAATTTAGTAAAAAAACATTCCTGGATTATTACTGACGGAACAAAAGGTATGGAAAATCAATCTATAGCCTTAGCAAAATTATTAGATACCAAGTTTAAGTTAATCAAATTTATGCCTCCTTATTTACTTAGAAAAATTCCATTGATTGGCAAGTTTATTCCAGTATCTATGATTAAAATAGATTTAAATATAAAGCCATCACCTAAATTTATTATTACGACTGGTAAAAGAATGGCTGGAATTTCAATTTTTGTTAAATTCTTTTTTAAAAATAAGATTAAAACAATTCATATTCAAAACCCACATGTATCTAGTAATTATTTTGATCTACTATTAATTCCTGAGCATGATAAAATTAGTGGTAAAAATATTATCAACACAAAAGGTGCTTTATCTTTTATTGATAACAATGATGTCGAAATATTATACACCCCAATAATAAATAATTTAAAATATAAGAAAAAACCTATAATATTATTCTTAATTGGAGGTGATAATAAAAGATATAAGCCAAATAATACTAATTATTATAATTTGATGCTTGATATATTTAAAGCATCTCAAAATATAGATGGAAAATTAATTATATTAACTTCTAGAAGGACGCCAACCAAAGCTATTAAAGTGATTAATTTAATGTTAAAAAATTATAAAAGTGATTTTTGTTTATATTCAGGCATAGGACATAATCCATATCCCAACATACTAAAATCAGCAGATTATATTATTGTAACCAGTGATAGTGTAAACATGATATCTGAAGCAGCAACTCTAAATATTCCTTTATTTATTGCGTATCTTAAAAAAGAAAATGGTAAAATAAAAAAATTTTTAGAAAATTTAGAAAATCTGTGTATTGTAAAAAAATTTAATAACGAACTATTTGATTATAATAAAACTAAACTAAATACTAATGATGAGACAAAACTAAAAGTTAACAAGTTTTTTGGCTCCTAACAGATCTCCCATTGCTCTAATTCTATCTATTTTATCTTCTAAAAAAGTCCAATTATCATTTTTATCAATCTGATCCCAAATTCTTTCAACTTCTTCGATTAACAAATTTTCAGGTTGATCTTTAAAAAACACTCTTTTTTCTAAACAACCTTCTTCAGCATCAGTCTTTTTTAAAAAACTAATGATTTCAAAAAATGCTTCATTTTTATATTTAGCGCCATGAAAGCTATTAAGACAATCTGATATAGATTGAGAGCCACCATAGAAATCATAAAAAAATGATGAGAAATCTATTTTATATTCCACACTTATTTTTAATAGTATTTGTATTATTTTATTAATATTTTTAGCACCTACATCTTTTATACCAAGTCTCCAACAAAAATGTGCTGATAGAGAATTATTAAAAAAATTAGAAAATTCATTTAAAATTTGATTAATTTTTTTTTCATTTAAAAAGGAGCTCAAGCTATTGCCTAATTGAGTTAATGCCCACAAAGCTGCTTCAGGCTGCCTACCAAATGAATATCTTTTATTATAATCAAAATAAGCAGCAGTAAAATTTGGTTCTGCAAACTCAACAAACCTCCAAGGTCCATAATCAAAACATTCTCCTGTTACATTAAAATTATCAGTATTTAAGACTCCATGTACAAAGCCAGCTGCTGTTATACGGCCTGTCATAGTAGCAATTCTTTTAACTGATTCTAAAAAAAAATTTTCTACTAAAATATTTATGTTTTCACTATTATTAAGTGATGGAAAATAATTTTGAATTACATGTCGTGTTAGTTTTTCAATATTATTATCTTCATTTAAATATGATAATCTTTGAAAAGTTCCTATTCTTATGTGGCTTTTACTTCTTCTAACTAAAACAGCTGATCTAGTAGGAGAAGGCTCATCATTTCTATGAAGATTTTCTTCTGTTTCAATTATAGAAAGAGTTTGACTAGTGGATACGCCTAAAGATGATAGTAGTTCAGTTGCCAGTAGCTCTCTAACAGCTCCTTTTAAAGTTAGACGCCCATCTCCTCCTCTACTAAAATTTGTTTTACCAGAACCTTTTGTACCTAAATCCCATAAATCATTACTTTTATCTAAAAATTGGGATAGAAGAAATCCTCTGCCATCTCCTAGTTCACTATTATAATGTCCAAATTGATGTCCATGATATTTTAAAGCTAATGGACCATGTTCAACTCCAGGATATCGAATAAATTTGCCAAAGCAACTAATCCAATCTTCATCATTTAATTTATCAAGATTTAAACGGCTAGCTGCTCTATTGTTTCTAAACCTTAAAACATGGTTTGGAAATATAGCTGGAGTGGCTTTATCAAAAAAGTTATCACCCAATGAAAAGTGAATATTAGAAGATTTTGTATTAGTTTTCATAATAAATAATATAACTTATAAAAAAATAAAAAAATTATCTGTATAGAGTGTCTTTGAGATCTTTTTCTAACCCACTATATAAAGAAGCTACCTGAGGTCCATACCCATTATAAATAACTGTTGGAACTCTTCCTTCAATTCCTAATTGTTGTTCAGTCGATTGAGACCACCTAGGATGAGAAATTTGTGGGTTCACATTTGCCCAAAAGCCATATTCTGCTGGAGCAATCTTTTCCCATAGACCTTTTGGTCTAGAACTAACAAAACTAATCTTAACAATAGATTTAATTGACTTAAAACCATATTTCCATGGAATAACTAAGCGAAGTGGGGCTCCGTTCTGATTGGGCAATTTCTTACCATAAATTCCTGTAGCAATAAAACTTAAATCATTTTTTGCTTCATCAATAGTTATTCCTTCTTGATAAGGCCAAGGATACCATTTTTGCTTTTGACCAGGTGCAATATCAGGTTCATAAAAAGTTTCAAATTTTATAAATTTAGCATCAGAACTTGGTTCTACTAATGATAAAATTTTATTAAGAGAAAACCCTGACCAAGGGACTGTCATTGACCAAGATTCAACGCATCTAAACCTATAAACTCGCTCTTCAATACCTCCTATCTTTCTTAATAAATCATCTATATCTATCGTTAATGGTTTTTTAACTAAACCGTCAATAGTTATAGTCCAAGGACTAGTTTTCAACTTAGCAGCTCTTCTCCAAATATTTTTACTAGAACCAAATTCATAAAAGTTTGTATAGGTAGTGGCGTCACTTTCTTTTGTGATTGGTCTATTTACTTTATATAAATTATTTACTTTTGGAGGATAATAAAGATTAGATTGGCTAAGCACACCTTTAGGTATAGAAGACATTCCTGCATAAAAAAATGATCCTAAAGCTAAATTTTTTAATATTTTTCTTCGAGAATTAAAAATTTTTTCATCTGTAATATATTGATTTTCTATATTCCATATTTTTTTATTAATAATAAAAGACATATCTCACCTATAAATTAATCATGATAAACTTAAAACAGCTTTTTTTATTCTATCCATAGCTTCACTTAGTAGGTCCAAACTAGTTGCATAAGAAACTCTAAAGTACGGCTCTAATCCAAAAGCGCTGCCAGGAACAGCTGCAACCTCAGCAGTGTCTAATAGCCACTCAACTATTTGTGTATCATTAGTTAATATTTTTCCTTCATTAGTTTTTTTACCAACTAACTCCTCTACATTTGGATAAGCATAAAAGGCGCCCTTAGGCATTACACATTTAATACCTGGAATATCATTTAACTTCTTAACAACAAACTTTCGTCTTTCATCAAAGGCTTTTAAACAGGGCTGTAAAAAGTCATTGCTTCCCTTTATTCCTGCAAGAGCGGCATATTGAGAAATAGAACTTGCATTTGAAGTTGACTGCCCTTGAATCTTGATCATAGCTTTAATTAACTCTTCAGGCCCAACAGCGTAACCAATTCTCCATCCAGTCATACAATGACTTTTGGAAACTCCATTTACTGTTAAAGTTCTATCTTTTAAATCAGGTGCGATTTGTGCAAAAGTAAAAAATTTAAAGTCATCATAAATAATATACTCATAAATATCGTCTGTCATAACGTATAAATGATCGTGTTTTCTGACAACGTTAGCAATAGCAATAAGTTCATCTTCAGTATAGCAGGCTCCAGTTGGGTTAGATGGACTATTTAAGATAAGCCATTTACTTTTTTTGGTTATAGCTTTTTCTAAAGCCTCCGCTGTTAATTTAAAACTTGTTTCAGATGGACAATTTACTATAACGGGAGTTCCTCCAGCCAGCAAAGTCATGTCTGGGTATGAAACCCAATATGGTGCTGGAATAATAACCTCATCATCAACATTTATAGAACTAATTAAAGCATTATATAAAATCTGTTTTCCACCAGTACCGACAATTACATCTTTAATTGTATAATCTAGATTATTATCATTTTTAAATTTATCAGCAATTGCTTGCCTGAGTTCTGGAATACCTTCTACATTAGTATATTTAGTATAACCTTTATTAATAGCATCTATGGCAGCTAGTTTTACATGCTCTGGAGTATCAAAATCTGGTTCTCCTGCAGATAAACCTATAACCTTCTTTCCTTCTCTTTTCAATTGCGCAGCTTTGGCTGTAATAACCATTGTTGCAGAAGGTTTAATTCTATTCAAACTCTCAGATATAAAGGGCATTTAATCACTCCAAATAAATATTTATAACTTATTAATAATAATTACTACAAAAAGTATCAGTTAAAAATCTTTTTTGTTAATTAATATATTTTTTTACAAACAAAAACACTTGAAGAATTAATACACTTAATATAGATCAAAACTATGAATGAATTAGAAAAATTAAATAATAAAGATTTAATAACAAATCAAATCAATTTTTCTCTAAAATCTGACTTTACTCCTACTGGTGATCAGCCTAATGCAATAAAAGAATTGATATCTGGAATTAATAATAATGAAAAAGATCAAGTTTTACTTGGAGTGACTGGTTCTGGAAAAACTTTTACCATGGCTCATGTTATTAATTCTTTAAATAAACCATCTTTATTAATGGCTCCAAATAAAACTCTTGCAGCCCAACTATATGGTGAAATGAAGGATTTTTTTCCTGATAATGCTGTTGAGTATTTTGTATCATATTATGATTATTATCAACCAGAAGCTTATGTTCCACGTTCTGACACTTTTATTGAAAAAGAATCTAGTATTAACGATCAAATTGATAGAATGCGTCATTCCGCAACACGGGCTTTATTAGAAAGAAAAGACGTGATTATAGTTGCATCTGTTTCATGTATTTATGGAATAGGATCTGTTGAGACATATTCACAAATGACAATAGAGCTAAAGGAAGGCCAAGAAATTCCTCGTCAAAAACTATTGAGACAATTTACGGAATTACAATACACTAGAAATGATCTGTCTTTTGTACGTGGAACTTTTCGTGTTAGAGGGGATATAATAGAAATTTTTCCTGCACATTTAGAAACTGTAGCATGGAGAATTACTCTGTTTGGAGACGAGATTGAACACATGTTTGAAGTAGATGCATTAACTGGAGAAAAACTGACAAAATTGAAAACCTTGAAAATTTACGCTAATTCACATTATGTAACACCAAGACCTACAATTAACCAAGCAATCAAATCTATTAAGAAAGAATTAAAAAATCATTTAAATTTTTTATATGAAAATAATAAACTTGTTGAAGCACAAAGATTAGAGCAACGAACTAATTTTGATTTAGAAATGATGGAAGCTGCTGGAACATGCCCAGGAATTGAAAACTATAGTAGATATTTATCAGGAAGAAATCCTGGTGAACCACCTCCAACCCTTTTTGAATATTTGCCCAGTGACGCCCTAGTTTTTACTGATGAAAGTCATGTAACTGTCAGTCAAATTGGAGCAATGTATAAAGGAGATTTCAGAAGAAAATCAACATTAACTGAATACGGCTTTAGACTTCCATCTTGTATGGATAATAGGCCTATGAAATTTGAAGAATGGGAAGCTTTTAGACCACAAACTATTCATGTTTCAGCTACCCCTGGAGAATGGGAACTCAATAAGACAAGTGGTGTTTTTGTTGAGCAATCGGTTAGACCAACTGGTTTAATAGATCCAGAAATAGTTATTAAACCAACAAAAACTCAAGTAGATGATTTAATTTATGAAACAAAAATACAGTCAAAAAAAGGTAATAGAGTTTTAATAACCACACTTACTAAAAAAATGGCTGAAGCTCTAAGTGAATATATGTTTGAGGCTGGCTTAAAGGTTAGATATATACACTCAGATGTAGATACTCTTGAACGTATTGAAATCATTAGAGATTTGCGACTAGGTTTATTTGATGCATTAATTGGTATTAATCTCCTAAGAGAAGGGTTGGATATTCCTGAATGCGCTCTTGTTTGCATTCTAGATGCTGATAAAGAAGGATTTTTAAGATCAAAGACATCTCTTATTCAGACTATAGGTCGTGCCGCAAGGCATATTGAGGGTAGAGTAATATTATATGCAGATAGGATTACT
>Ga0209192_10003275_pt1 | contig 11003 bp, 8 predicted proteins | sample ArcticOcean_MG_C_11_FD_187433 | JGI IMG/M metagenome (GOLD analysis project Ga0209192, IMG submission 187433) | Marine microbial communities from western Arctic Ocean - ArcticOcean_MG_CB2_154 (SPAdes) (version 2) | ecosystem: Environmental > Aquatic > Marine > Oceanic | place: Arctic Ocean... | reverse complement strand
TCCTGCCGGTCTATACATCTTCCAAGTAACGGGAGAGAATAGCATAACTACTGAAAAGTTCATTGTAACTAAGTAAGACAAATACACGATAATTAATTACACGAATCTGGAAACAGATAAGAACGGCCCAAGAAAATTTCTCGGGCCGTTTTATTTTAAAAAAAATTATTGCCACCTAAAATAGCTGCAAATAAAAAATCCCTCAAGACCGATATCCGAGGGATTTAGCAAGTCTTTATGCACAAACCTAAATTGCATAATAAGAATAGATAATAAATTGTTTTCATTCCTATTTTATGCCTTACGCGTAAAAAAGGGTACAACAATTTTATTTTTTTTCTAAATAAAGATATATCGCCAAGTGATCGGAGTACCCTCCAAAGAATCTATTCCCTTGAAATCTGCTCGGTTGATTCTGCTTATACCTTTTATCATAATAAAGTAAATAATCCTCTTTGAAAATCTTCATTGTACTCTTTTTCACATCCCAGCTAGTCTTGTTTAAAAGACTTTTACTTACTATAAACATATCAAACATACCCCAATCACCATCATAAGTTATGGTTCCTAGATTATCTTTATCTAACTCAAACGCTAGATTAATTAAATCTGCAGATTTATCTTTTATGCTCTTGGCTCCTATTACTTCGAACAAAGATTTGTTATCTGGATAATCATTAAAATCTCCTGATATCAGAATTTGAGCATCAGGATTTTTTATCTTAATGTCATTTAACTTACTCTTAAGCGTATTTGCTGCTGCCAGCCGTTTATGCTCAGTTTCTTTCCAGCCATTCCTCCTACTAGGCCAGTGATTAGTGAAAGAATGAAGAACACTCCCATCTGCTTGTTTAAAGCTAGCATAAAGTATGTCTCTACTGAAGAGAGATTTATCTGAATGAGAATCGATATCTAAAAACTCAAACTCGATTAACGCAAGGTACTTAGGGTTATAAAGAACTGCCACATCTATACCTCTCTGATCTTTACTTTCCTTATGAACGATTTTATAGCCCGCCTTTCTTATATCATCATGCTTTACTAAATCCTCTAACACCTTAAGATTCTCGACTTCCACAAGCCCCATTAAATGAGGTAGTTCATCACCAAAATCATTCATCACTTGAGCTATCCTATCCAACTTTTGATAGTATTTACTTTCTGTCCATTTATACTTTCCATCTGGCAGAAAATCATTATCCCTAGTTTTAGGGTCATCTTCGAAGTCAAAGAGGTTTTCTACATTCCAAAAAGCCGTTAAAAGATCACTCATGATTAAATCTTGATTAGTGTTATCCTCTGATGAAGAATTGGAGTCAGATACTTTACCTGCATCTTTACCTTGTTCCTGTGGAGAACAAGAGACCAAAAAGGCCGCTGATATTATTTTTAAAAATCTCATTGATTATTTTTTTTTCCAATATTCCTAATAAACCTCTGGTAACTTCTCTCAGTATAGTTCTACCAAGCTGTCTAACCATAGTATTCTTTGATATTTTGTTTTCACTTATTCGATAGCAAGATTAGTCAATTATCAAAGAGTGAAAAGAGGTTTTATTTAAAAATATAAAGGATGGAATGTCACTCCGTACTTTTTGTCCCATTGCAACGCAGGAAAAGGAATCTTTACAAAATTAAACACCTTTAATACGTTTTTCAAATGTTTATTTTTTGTAGGGATTTTACTCCAGTCTATATCTAACGAAAGGTAATACTGTGACCTCGGATTTAAATCACCAGGAATATCTGGGGTTCGAGCTCTAATAAATCCGTCTATACTATAGCCCAGTGAAGCACAAATCCATCGTTCCTGACTACTATTAATCCTTATAAATCCAACCGATGCCCAATATGTCTGGGCATTATAATCTTTCAATAAACTTTCATAGCTATTAGAACCTAATAAATTAGGAGCAGCTTCAGCGAGACCTGAATTAGAATAACTCCATTTGAATCTAATGAGCTGACTATTAAACTTCTTTTCCTGAAGTAAATAAACACCTGCTCCTATAAAGTTAGACCCGAGATCATACATACTAAATCCCCAGTCTGCCGAGTAAGCATCTAGAAATTCTAAGGTAGATGTATATACAAACCCAAACGAAGCACCCAAACATGGAGCTTTACTGGACCATTCTGACTTTCCGAAAAACTCAGAAGATCTTTCAGAAATACTGTAGGCTGTAGTTAAATGCCCAACCTTGTCCATTCCGTTCCATTCTTTGGAGTCGTTAAAAAAATGGAAGTTTACCTTTTCGAAGTCTTCGTACCAAACCTTATGAAGTATAGCGTAACTACCCATAGTAAATAACCCTGCAGCTGACACAGAATGTATTCTTCTAATCTTACTTTGTCTCTCAAGTGAGTCAATTACTTGCCCATCTAACTGAATGCTTACTAGCGAAAACCACAATACAGTTGCAACTTTTATTGAAAAAAAGCGTATTAAGGACAGGTCAAAAAAATTAAATAAAAAAACTATGACAGTTCTCGGCATGATAGCCAAAGATACTAAATCCAAGGACGGTGTGGAGTATTATAGGTTAATGACCTTTTTAGAGATCTTATCTATTCTCCTATACGGATTTGTATTTCTATTCCTGCTAAAGGATTCCCAAGAACTAGTGGTAGACAGAGTTTTGACTCTATTTATTGCAACTATGGCTTTTTCAGCGACGTTTTTGGAAATCGAGGAAAAGATCATTAAATATTTAAGCCTTATTAGCTTTTATGCTTTCACCACTCAAGTATTACTCTGTAATTTTCTAAATGAATATTCTTCTTATCATTTCATTTCTTTATTGATAGCCTTTCAAGCCATCAGCATTGCCTGCGGTGGGGTTAGAGTCTCTAGAGTCTACTTAATCTGTTTCGGAGTTATTGGAGTATTAGGAATCGCATTTCAATCAGATATGGACTACATAAATAAGTTTTTATTATCTGGGTCTATAGCCATATTAAGCATCCTCTTATTCATTCTAATTTATGGCAAGAACACTTTTGAACAAAAATTAAAATTCAAGGAGGAGTTTCTAAGAACGCTCGTTAGTAAAACTGAAGAAGGAATTCTTATTACAAACTTTGATGGAGATATTTTTGAAACAAATACTGTGGCTATTTCTATGTTCGGATACCGTGCAGATGAAATAGAAAATAAAAATTTCAGTGTTTTAAGAAAATCTCACTTAACTCAGGAAGAAGACGACAAAGGTGTACACCAAATTTTGGAAAACAAGTTCTGGAATGATGAGATTACTTTGGTTAAACAAGATAAATCAGAATTTGACGCATTTGTGTCCATTAGCCTTATAAAAAAGAATGATAAAGAATTTTTAGTTTATAGAGTTTCAGACATTACAATGAGAAAAAGCTCTGAAAGAGAATTAGTCAACGCGAAAGATCTGGCAGAGCAAGCTGCTATAGCCAAATCATCCTTTTTAGCAACTATAAGTCACGAAATTAGAACACCTATGAACGGAGTCATAGGAATGGCTAATGCTTTAGATAACACGGAACTAGACAAACACCAGAAGAGGTACGTAAACACCATCCAACGAAGCAGCAAAAATCTTCTAACGATAATTAATGAGGTTTTAGATTTCAGTAAGGCAGAGTCTGGGAAAATGACGCTGGAGTTAATCCCTTGCTCATTAAAAGAGGTAATCGAGGATGTACTTGACCTAATGTCACCAACAGCTAGTGAAAAGAATGTAAATTTAACTAGCAGAATAGATGCAAATACTCCTTTGGATTTAATAACCGACCCAACTAAAATTAAACAAATACTAACTAACCTTGTATCTAACGCACTTAAATTCACAAACAAAGGAGGGGTACACATAGATGTTCGAGCGCGTGCTAAAGAAAAAAGGACATTCTTTCTAGAGTTTAAAGTTGGAGATACTGGAATAGGTATTCCTGAAGAAAAGCTATCAAATGTATTCGAGTCCTTTACACAATCAGATTCATCTACAAGCAGAAAATACGGAGGAACTGGACTAGGATTATCTATTTGTAAAAAACTAGTAAATTTAATGGGGGGCAATATATGGGCAAAGAGTGAAGAAGGAAAAGGATCAACCTTTATTTTCAGCATAAAGGCCTCAGAATACCTGAAAGAAACTGATTCTGCCCCAATCATTCTTTCAGATGTAAATGACGAAGAGCTTTTAATGGGCTATAAAATACTAATCGCAGAAGACAACCGTATAAATCAAGAAGTAGCGCTACTTATTCTGAAAGGACTAGGAGGCACTGCTGATATAGCAGAAAACGGCAAAGAAACACTAGAAGCGTGCAGACTAAAAGATTATGATCTCATTTTCATGGATGTACAAATGCCGGAGATGGATGGCTTAGATGCTACCAAATTGATTTTAAGTAACGAGTCAAGTTTTGGAAGTCCGTATATAATAGCCATGACAGCTGGCGCCTTCGAAGAAGATATGAAACTTTGTTTAGATTCAGGAATGAAAGATTTCATCAGCAAACCCATCATGCTGGACAGGCTGAAGTCTGCAATAACCAAATTCCGAGAGTTAGTCGAACTATAGCCGATTTATTCTGTGAATTTCTCTGAGGTGCAGTATATTTACTCTCTGTGAAATTCACATGAAGAATCTAAATTACAGAAGATATTACACCCTATTAGTTATTACTATTATAGCAGTAACAGTAGTGTCCCAGATGATTATTAGATCGCATCTAGATAGTCAAACTAACGATGGAAACAAAATTTCTTTGGCCAGTTATCAATCATCGGTAGCCAACGAAGTAGCCAAGTTCGCCTTAAAAATTCATTCAGAAAGAACTGAGTCCCTATCTACAAAAAACTCTGAAATTGAACTAAAAAAAGCTATTTGGAAAATTTCTGATAGGCATAATGCTTTAACTTACGGAAATCCAAAATACAACTTGAATGGTGACAATACTAAAAAAGCCAAAACGCTATTACTTTCCGCCTCCAAGAATTTAAACAGACTAGAACTGGCGGTGCAGAAAACACTTGCCTTAGAAAATTCAGACGCTGAAAATCTCACAGAGATTCTAATCCAATCTGAAGATTATAGCCAAGTCCTTAACGAAGTTGTATTCTCTTTTGAAAAAGAAAACTCTGCTAAAATATCTCAATTAAAAAAGTTAGAACTTATCCTATCAGGAATAATGATTTTAGTGCTTTTGATTGAAATATTTTTTGTGATTAAACCCGCGCTAAATAAATTAAGAGAGAGCCATCAAAAATTGATAACTACTAATAAAAAACTAATACAATCAGATAAGACAAAATCTGAATTTTTAGCTAATATGAGTCATGAAATAAGGACACCGCTAAACGGAGTAATAGGAATGGCTCACATACTTTCCCAAAGTAAGCTAGATTTAGAACAAAAAGACTCTGTGAGCGCAATAAAAACGAGTGCTCAGAACCTCTTGGATGTCATCAATGAAATCTTAGACTTTAGTAAACTTGACTCTGGAAAATCCCAACTAGAGGACGTAGATTTCTCTCTGAATAAACTCGTAGATCAAGTGCTGAAAATCCTCTCGCCAACAGCTATCTCAAAAGGGTTAGGTCTTTTTAGCCATCTAGATAAAGATATACCAGAAATTATTAAATCAGACGAACTTAAAATTCGTCAAATCCTTACAAACCTGATAGGAAATGCCATCAAGTTTACGGAAAACGGCAAAATTATTTTAGATGTAAAGCGGACTGACTTTGAAGAAGATTATTCTGAATTAACTTTCTCTATTAAAGATACCGGCACTGGAATCCCTTCTGAAAAGTTAGAGACGATCTTCGAATCATTCACTCAATCTGATAGCTCTACTTCTAGAAAATTTGGAGGAACAGGTTTGGGATTGTCTATCTGTAAGAAATTAATAGAATTACTAAATGGCAAAATATGGGCTGAAAGTGAGTATGGAAAAGGGTCAACCTTTATTTTCTCCATCATAGTATTTCACTCAAAAGAAAGTACTAAAAAAACAACATTAGAGAATAAGTCTATAGAAACACAAACTAGACGTTCACTGATGCGGAAAAAAGAAAAGTTGAATTCGATATTAAGTAAAAAAGCTAAACCTATAAATAGTCCACTGATCGCTTCCCTAAAGATTTTAGTTGTAGAAGACAACCCCATAAACAGAGCTGTAGCTCTTAAATCATTAATGCTGCTTGGTCTTCCTGCCTCTGCGGCTGTTGATGGAGAAGAGGCTATAAAGCTTGTGAAATCAGAAATGTTTGATTTAATCCTTATGGATATTCACATGCCTAACTTAGATGGATATGAGTGCACTAGGAAAATAAGAAGACTATTAAGCCAAAACGACCAACCTGTCATTATAGCCATGACAGCTACTTCTGTTTCAAATACTGACGATTCGTTTATAACAAAGGGAATGGACGACTACTTGCCGAAGCCTCTAGATGTAGGACAACTCTCTGAAAAAATTCAGAATTGGTTTGAATGACTTTATAGCTCTTTTTGAAGGAGGATTACATTTCTATAAGCTCCGTTAGACAAGTACCAATTATTCCTTACACCAGTTTCACTAAAACCGATAGAGTCAAATAATCTTTTACTTGGCTCATTATTATCCAAGATACTACAATGAAGCATTCTCAAGTTTAACCGTTCTTTAGAATAACTAATTAAGAGCTCTAACGCCTCTCTTCCAAAAGATTTATTTCGATGACTTTCTAAAAGATAAATCCCCACCCCTGCCCTAGAATGAACAGCATTATAATCGAACAAATCCACGCACCCAATTGGCTTAGGCTCTAAGGAGGTTTCAATCATAAATCGATACTGTCCAAATTTAACTAAGTCATGCTGACCAGAGCTGTACTTACTCAACACATCTTTACTAAATGGAAGGAAATTATCAGACTGAATCCAACCTGAAGTGTCATTTTCTATATCGAATAAAACTTCTGAATCACTAGACTCGATAGCCCTTAAAGAAACCTTATTGCCACGCAAATCATTCATAAGTACAAAACTATATCAAAAACTGGGCTTAGTATCCTTAAATTTGATCTATAATTTCTGAAATGAACAAAATTTTAGGCTACATCATCTTAGCCACACTAACCTCTTCATGCACTATAAATAGTGATATTATGTTTAAAACTCCAACAGAGTATGAATATGATACATTCATAGCTAAGTCTGAGGCAGAATATACTATCTCCCCTAATGACATCCTGAACTTTAGACTATTTACGAATAATGGAATCCAACTATTAGAACTAAATAGAAATCAACCAAACGCTAGTAGAAACCTATCATTTTCTCTAAATTACTTAGTAAGACCAGATAGCCTAGTAGACCTTCCTACCTTAGGCTTGGTAAACATTACAGGATTAACCGTTCCTGAAGCTCAAGATTCGTTGTCTGCTATGTATGAGGTTTTTTATAATGATCCTTTTGTACAGGTAGAGGTTACCAATAACAGAGTTATTGTTTTCCCCGGCTCAGGTGGAGCAGCTAAAACAGTGGCTCTCACGAATAACAATACGAGCGTGATAGAAGTGTTAGCCATGACTGGAGGAATTTCATCTAGAGGAAAAGCACAAAAAATCAAACTAATAAGAAAAGAGAAGGGAGATGTAAAAGTTTACTTGCTTGATTTAAGCACCATAGAAGGAGTTCAATATGTCAATAGTGTAGTTCAAGCTAATGATATTATATATGTAGAGCCTACAGCTGAGTTAGCGAAAGAGATCTTAAGAGATTTGACTCCGGTTCTCTCTTTGTTAAGCAGTCTACTTGTCATTTACTCTATTTTTACCTCAAATTAAAGTTATCATTGAAGTTTACTGAATTAGATATAAATGGTGTTTTCCTAATAGAGTCTCAGATTTACTGTGATGATCGAGGTTTTTTCTTGGAAAGCTTTAATCAAAAAGAGTTTCATCAGACTATTGATAAAGACATAATCTTCGTTCAGGATAACCATTCTCAGTCAAAGAAAAATGTGTTTCGTGGACTTCATTTCCAGAAACCTCCCCACGCCCAAGCTAAGTTGGTAAGAGTAACCAAAGGGAAGGCTTTAGATGTTTTCCTAGACATTAGAGAAAACTCTTCAACCTACGGTAAAATAGGGAAATACGAACTCTCTTCGGATGATGGGAAATGTCTCTACATTCCAAAAGGAATAGCCCATGGTTTTTTAGCTCTGGAAAATGAAACTCATTTCCAATACAAATGCTCTGACTATTATCACCCAGAAAGCGAAGAGTCTATACTTATTGAGGAGTCTAAAGATTTCTCTATCAAACTCGATAGTTTATTAAGAAATAAAAAGGACTTAAAAGGGATTGTTTTCAAAGACTTCGTCTCCCCCTTCTAACAATTTTTATTAATTCTATTTCACCGCTTCTTATTCTGCTGTAGATTTGTTATAAATAAGGTTCAATTGAAAGATATTCTAAAATTCACGATAGCTATCCTATTAGGCGGAGGTATTACTTATCTAATGGTTCAGGGCACCACTGAGGAGGCTCAAGACAAACACTACGAGCATCACGTGTCAGAAAACTACAAGGTGTTTTCTCTAGCCGTACCAAACGGATTAACATTTTGCGGACAAGAAATTCCATTAAAAAAAACTCATGTAGCAGAGAAGTTAGATAGAGAGCTCTTAGTGAACACATATTGGCATAGTAATACTTTTCTAATGATGAAAAGAGCCAATAGATGGTTTCCGACTATAGAGAGAATACTTGAAGAAGAAGGAATGCCTGAAGATCTAAAATACTTAGCATTAATAGAAAGTGGATTAACAACAGCTTCATCTCCTGCAGGAGCGAAAGGGTACTGGCAATTCATGAAAAGTACAGGTAAATCTTATCAGTTGGAAATAAACAATAACGTAGACGAGAGAAATCATCTAGAAAAATCAACTAGAGCTGCTTGTGAATATCTAAAAGACTCTTATAATTCATATAGTGACTGGCCTCTGGTAGCCGCTTCCTATAACATGGGTGCTGGAGGGGTCAATAAGAACCTAAGAAACCAAAACCAGGATAATTATTGGGATTTGAATTTAAACTCTGAAACCAGCAGATACGTGTATAGGATTCTTGCTGTTAAAGAAATTATGAATAATGCAGGAAAGTATGGTTTTAGAGTGCGGCCTAAAGATTTATATCAACCGTATGATTTTGATATAGTAAAAGTAGATACCACGATAAACGATCTAGTAACATTTTCAGAGAAGTTCGGCTTAACTTACAAAGAATTAAAGGAATTAAATCCCTGGATGACCTCATCTTCGCTATCAAATAAAAGCGGAAAAGAGTACGAAGTGAAAATTCTTAAGAAGAACTAAAAAGCGCCTTCTTTTATCTTTGTATTTCCACGTCCATCAGACACCTCTATTCGGTACTGTAGAAAATCCTCTAAAAGCAATTCCTCCTCTAACTGCCCTTCTAAAAGAGCAGATTTATAATTATAGTATAGCGGTATAAACTCACCATTTACCAATAAATTATAAGAGGCTATTCCACTATTATCATCCGTAATGGATATATATATCTCGCCATTTTCTCTAATAGACTTAGCTCCCCCTTTCAAATTGACTTTAGGCTCATTCTCATCATAATCGATAGTGTATATACCGAATTGTTTCACCCTAGTCCTCACCCATCCATCTTTATACTCGCCACCTTGAGCGTAGTATCTCCCGTTTTCAGGATTATACCTAGAGATAAATAATTTAGTAGAGTCGAAATCAGCAAGACTATCGAGTTTAATACTGAGAATGCATGAGTTCTGAAGAGGAATTAATTCATCCCCGATTTTGTAGAATGAATTTATAGAGGAAGAAGAAGGCATATTCACCTTTTCTATGGAGATTAACTCATCATTTATTAATCTAAAAGGAGGGATTTTAAATGAACATCCCTCGTATTCAATGGAGTTTTCTTTATCAAACTTCACAAAAGAATGAGCGCCAGAAAGAGAAGCTTTTTTTGACTTAGTTACCTTTGCTCTGAAGGTCAATTGGCTTAAATTCATAGCTGCGTCCCATACTTTAATAACCACCGTATGAGTTTTATTATCCTTAAATGAAACTAGACCATTTAACTCAGAGTTGTAAATTTCTAATTTATTATTAGGCATACTAAAACACCTGTGAAAACTGCTCTTTTCCTTTTTAAAAAACTCATAATTTTTATGAGCGTTTATATATCTGCCAACTGAAAAATCAAGCGAATCTAGTTGCATGCTATAATGTAACCTTCCATCTACGACTAAATCTATTTTATAAACACCGCAGCTATTTCCAGAACCTGACAAATAATCCAATGCATGAACAGATATTCCACAAGAATCAGATAACTCGACCACGCTACCGACTGTTCTTTGAGAAGCTGGGCCTTTAGCATAATACCTCTTGGTCGAGCAAACCTTACCCCTTACAGAGTCTGTAAAATATTCAATTAACACACCATTAATACTTGGCAACACATCATCTATCACCTTAAAGCCAAGGAGTAACGGGTTTAGAGGCTTTTCAGTGTCAGAGGTTCTTACCTCAAAATGTAAATGAGGCCCTCCACTACTACCTGTATTTCCTGTAAAACCAATTAAATCTCCTTTTGTTACAGGAATTCTAAGCTTATTAGGGGAAATATCTACTTCATTTCGTTTTAGCACTTTTTGGGCCAAATGCAGAAAATTAGTAATGGAGTCATTATAATTACTCAAGTGAGCATATACACTTGTGTGTCCAGTAAAATGATCTAGATAGAGTACTTTACCATAACCAAATGGTTCAGTTCTTATCCTTCTTACCCATCCATCAGCTATGGCATAAACAGGGAAACCTGTTTTTCCATAAGTCTTTATGTCTATTCCGGCATGAAAATGATTAGACCGAAATTCACCGAAATTACCACTAAGAAGAATAGGGATGTCCACTGGGTTACGAAAACCTAGAGTATCAGAAATCCTTTGAGCATAGCTAACTTGCTGAAAAACAGAAAGAAG
>Ga0209192_10003273_pt1 | contig 11005 bp, 14 predicted proteins | sample ArcticOcean_MG_C_11_FD_187433 | JGI IMG/M metagenome (GOLD analysis project Ga0209192, IMG submission 187433) | Marine microbial communities from western Arctic Ocean - ArcticOcean_MG_CB2_154 (SPAdes) (version 2) | ecosystem: Environmental > Aquatic > Marine > Oceanic | place: Arctic Ocean... | reverse complement strand
GTATCTAATCCACCCGGTGTAATTGTATCAACATCAACACCGTTACCGGCATTACCTGCTGAAGCAACTAGCATTAAGTTTTCTGCTAACATTTGATTAAGTTTAGCATCAATTAATGCGTTCTTAGTTAATGAGAAAGCCATTAGTACAACTTTTGGCTTGCTTGCGTCGTTTGCTCTGTGATGTACTACAATTGCTTCTAGTGCATCAATAACGTCACCAACAGTAATAGTACCGTCTGCGTCATCAAACATTTTAACGTTTTGTATACTTGCACCACTTGCAGAGCCAATACCTGTACCTAATATTAAGGATGCCATTTTAGTTCCGTGACCGTCAGTATCGACATAGCCTGTAGCACTAGGAGCACTATGTAAGTCTGTTACGTCTGGGTCTTCTCCGAACTCTTGGTGGCCACTGTCAAAACCTGTGTCTACTAAGTAAATAGTTTGCCCAGCACCTAGTGTAGCATCTAGCGGATGCCAATAGTACTGGTAGTTTGGGTTAATTGCTGTAGTGTCTAAATGGCTAACGTCAACTGTTCCACTTTCAGCTGTAAAAGCGTCTAGTGTAATAGATTGTGCAGTACCATTCTCAGCGGATTCGGAAAGACCTGCTAGTCCTGAGACTTGACTTGTTGTTCCTGATACGCCATATGTTAAAGGAAAAGAATAAGTTTTAGTTATTGCTAATCCTGCGTTTGTGATTGCTAGTTCAGCAGCCCCTGCATTTGCGTGAGTTGACGAGTCTAGTGATATAATGTAGTTTGCCATTTAGTTTTGCTCCAAAAAACGAATTTTTATTCGGTTTAGCTCCATAAGTATGTATTAAGTATATTTATCATCTTTAGCGGAGTTAGAAATCTTTTATGATTCAGTTTGGAAATCCACCAGCAATGACGTATTATGAGGAAGAAAAGTTTCTCAGCATTACAATTAAGAAGCCTAAAACGGACAGCTCCTTGTTGGATTTAATAAAAGAGCAACTGTCACACATAACAAATGCACATGTATGCTTGAGCGGTGGCGTAGATAGTCAGTTTACTTTAAGAGTTTTACAACAACTAAATGTACCTATAACAGCACACACATACCTTACAACTTGGAAAGGTGCACCTATTAATTCCGACGATGTAATGACTGCTAGAATGCTCACTGACAGAGAAAATATTAAACTAAATATTACAGAAATTGACTTGTATGATTTCTTTACTAACAACACTCACTTAGAGTATGGTAAAAAGTATAACACAGCAAGTCCTCAAATAGCAGTTCATCTTTATTATTTACACACTACATTTAAGGACATAGACGGCACAGTAGTGTTAGGTGGCGATGTTCCTATGATGATAAAAGACTCTGACATAGCAGAAGGACCGCTAGACATTGCAGGACTTAATAGTTCATTCATTATGAAAAACACACAGGCATACCATGTTGTTGCAAAGGAAAATAATTTTGATATAGTCAAGGACATGTTGTATTACACACCTGAAATAATATATAAAGCATTAGAACTTAGCATAGACGTTGTTGAAAAATATAAAATACATTGTGCGGTAGATAGTGAAGTGCCTGGCAGTTATGCACACAAATTAAAGTATGCAATATATGAAGAAATTATACCGGGTGCTATTAATCCGTTAATGAAAAGCACCGGATTTGAAAGATTAAAAAAATATCTTGCTTCACAGTCAGGTATATACAACACATTTGATTTAAAATATCGTGCCCCAATGGTACTAGAACATAGAAAAACACAACGAAACACAAGAAAAGATCAATCTAGCGATGGCAGTGCTGCCGGCACTGACGGAACTGTTAGATTCAAAGCAGGTAAATTACCGCAAGAATTAACAGAGAGATATAGAAATGCTATCCTAAAACACAATAGCGAAAGTATATACGAATATTACTTTGACTTCTAGACAGATAAATACTACTATAACAGCACATAGGAGTACGAAATGGCATTATCAGAATATTCTACTAAGGACAAAGGGATGGTCCTAGCATTATTCGCTAATCAATGTTATCAACCACCGGAACAATTATTTGAACCAAAGAATGGTATACCAGATTTAGCACCACTTAAAAAGTTTTTAAACAAACCACTACCACCAACATACATCGACGTTGACGGGGCACAGGCTTACGTCATGAGTGACAAACACGATGTACTTATTGCATGTAGAGGAACAGAACCAACAGCATTAAATGATGTGAAAGCAGACTTAAACACATTTAGAATACTCCACCCGGTAGCAGGCAAAGTACACCAGGGCTTCTACGGCGAGTATGCAAAAGTAATGCCGGGTATTAAGAAAGCATTAGCAAAGCATGATAAGAAAAACACTAAAAGTGTTTGGGTATGCGGACATAGTCTAGGCGGGGCAATGGCAGTATTAGTTGCTATGGATGTTAAACCCGAAGGCGGACTGTACACATTTGGGCAACCAAGAGTTGGTAATATTGATTTCTTAAAAGCAATTGACTTTCCATATTTTCGATATGTAAACAACAACGATGTAGTTCCTAGTGTACCGCCAAGTTTTGCAGGCTTATGGTACAAGCACCAAGGACACTTACGATACATAAACACTTTCGGTAACATTAGAAAGTCAACACCATGGCAGAGATTTAAAGATGGATGGAGAGGTCGTTGGGCAGCTGCAAAACAATTTAAATTTATCGATGGAGTAGGAGATCACGGTATGGGACACTACTACAACTTTATTGCAAACATGGACGACAAAGGCGAACAACCTAAGTAATGGAACCTAACGAGTGCTATAGAACACTATATTGCAATGCTGGCAACCTTGCAGAATATGCATTAGCAGAAGCACTTAGCCGAGATGTGTGGCATCCATACTTTGGATTTCAGGCAATTAGTTTGGATATAGATCATGTCTTTTCTCTTTGCCCTACATTAGAAACTATTAATACTATTGCAAAGATTAAAGGAGTAGGCGTAACAAAAATGTTAAGCAAAGACTATTATAAATTGCACACGGACACTGAAAGAGGTGTCGGTATTAATATGTTACTACAACATAGAAATAGTTTTTGTGCATACGTTGATCCACAGGAAAATAAAACACTGCTACTAGACTATCAATCAAATACTATGTATCTTTTTAATACTCAAGTTTTGCATACCGTGTTAAACTTTGAAGAAGATAGATATATGTTTACAGTTGAATTCGAAGATACTAAAAAATTATTGCCCTACCGAGCCTTGGTAAAAATGTTAAGCAAGGAAAATATATTGTAATGGACCCCAACGAGTGCTATAAGGAACTATATTGCGATGGTGGCACTCTTGCAGAATATGCATTAGCACAATCACTCAAACAAGATCTGTGGATGTGGTATCCACACTTTGGCTCCAGCGTATTTAGTTTAGATTTAGATCAGGTCTTGTCTCTTTGTCCTACGTTAGACACTATTAATAATATTGCAAAGATTAAACATGCGATAGTAACAAACATGACGCCCAACGACCATTATAAATTGCACATCGACGAGACTGCAGGACCACGCATTAATATGTTACTTCAATCGCAAAACAGTTTCAGTACTTTTATAGACGTAAACAATAACAAAACAGTTCATATGAATTACCAGCCAAATAAATTATATATTTTTAATACTCAGGTTCCACACACAATTTTTAATTTCGAAGGAGACCGATATCTTTTTTCTATAGAATTCGAAGAGCATAAATCAGTTCTGCCATACCGTGGATTTATTAAAAGATTGAGACGAGAACAAAAGTTAACTGGGTCGTTATCATTAATTCATTAGTATGGTAAATACATGCAGAGATAACTTTAAAAGGAGACTAAATTGTCTAACAAAACACCATACGAAATTAGACTTGAACTTTTACAAGAAGCAAGACTTATTTTACAGGCAAAAGCCAAAACATCAGAGCACATGCCAACCACAGAAGAAATAGTAGCCGAAGCTGAAAAGCTCAACGAATTCATATCTAGCAAACCCTCCCGATAACAAGATAAACTAGCCATTTATCTTGGTCCTCCAATACAAATCTATGTAAATAAAAGCAAGTAAAAACATTAATGTTTTTTGCTCGGATAGCTCAGTTGGTAGAGCAGTTGATTTGTAATCATCAGGTCGCAGGTTCGACTCCTGTTCCGAGCTCCATAAACACAACACACAGGACAAGAAATGTCAAACAAGAAAAGAAAGGCTCCAACAAAAAAAGCACCCGTTAAGCAACAAGCAAATGATACTGATGTAATGCATCAATTGTTAGATGCTAAAATTGAAATTCCATTAGGGTTATTAAGACAAAAACATATCTTTATTGCAACACCTTGTTATGGTGGACAAATTGGTGAGCCTTACTTTAGAAGTATGATGCGTTTTGCAATCTTGTGTAATAAGTATGATATTAAATATACCATTAGTACTCTTGCAAACGAAAGTTTAATTACTAGAGGCAGAAACACACTTAACAGTTTCTTTATGGAAAACAAAGAAGCAACACACTTGTTCTTTATTGATGCTGACATTGAATTTAATCCAGAAGATATTCTTAGAATGGTAGCATACGACAAACCAATTGTTGTTGGTGCTTATCCTAAGAAAGCAGTTAACTGGAATAGTATTATCGAAGCCGCTAGAGCAGACGGCACAGAAACAGCAGAAACAATCGAAGGGCACAGTTCCAACTATGTTGTAAACTTTGACTTCTTAAAAGACAAAGATGGTAACCGAACACCACAGGTTCAGATAGTAGATAATTTAGTTAAACTAAAAGATGCAGGCACAGGTTTTATGTGTATTAACAAAAACGTTATGCAACAAATGTTTGATGCAATGCCCGAAACAAAATATGTTAATGACATTAATGTTGATGCTAAGTTTGAGCCATTTATGTATGCATTATTTGATTGCATTATTGATCCAGAGAGCAGACGTTACTTGTCAGAAGATTATACATTCTGCAGACGTTGGCAGGACATGGGAGGTGACGTTTGGCTAGATCCTAGAACAGCACTTAACCATGTTGGTCATTATACATTCCGTGGAAACATTAGAAAATTATTTACTGGAAAGAATGACAAGCCAGTTACAAATACATAAGGAATAGCACATGGAATCAGTAAAAAAAATAACAGTTTTACTTCCTACTAGAGGAAGACCTGAACTACTTGAAAAAAGTATTAAGTCGCTAATGGATAAAGCTACTAATCCAGCAGATATTGAGATAATGCTTGGACTAGACGAAGACGACACAGCTACTACTGAATATATTAAAGAAACTATAGCACCTTACTTACAAGAGTTAGGTGTAGAAGCAAGAGCAAATATTTTTAAGCCACTAGGTTATGAAAACTTACACACTTATGTAAACACTCTTGCTGGAGCGGCAACAGGCGAATGGTTATTCTTTTGGAACGACGATGGGCTAATGGAAACACAAGGCTGGGACGACGTAATTAATAGTTACACAGGTCAATTTAAATTACTAGCACCTAAAGACAATCACAACGGACATCCTTATGCTATATTCCCAGTTGTGCCGCGTGACTGGTATATCCTCATTGGTCACCTAAGTCAAAACGCACAAAATGATGCATGGCTAAGTCATATTGCATATATGTTAGATGTATTTGAAAGGATAGATGTTGAATTTATTCATGACAGAGCAGATATCACAGGCAATAACGATGATGAAACTTTCCGTAATAGAAAGTATATGGAAGGTAATCCAAGCGATCCAAAAGATTTTGGACATGAAGCAATGCAACATGCTCGTGTTGCAACAGCACATAAAATTGCTTGGTTCTTAGAAAGGACAGGCGGTACAGATTTATCTTGGTGGAATGCTGTTAAAGCAGGTGAACAAGATCCATTTGAGAAAATGCAATGGGCTGAAGGTGTTAAAGGAGCAGGACAATTAGCATCAGTTAATGACGATCAGCTACCAGACGATACTGTTCTAACACTGTAATGACTGCACACTTCGACTTAGTAATTCTAATAGATTGCTGGGAACCGAGTGACGTCTGGATAGAGGAAGAGCAGCACAAAGAAATACACGAATTCTACGAACGTATTGTAAACAGATTAGGTGAATATGATTTTAAGAATGTTGTACTAGCAAGTTACCCTAGACCAAATGATAATAGCAGAGAAACTGCTAGATGGTTAGTAGATAATATACATAGTCGTAATCACGGCACTGATCTCAAACTTAAACAATGTGAGAATATAGTACAAGTATTTCGCGAATATCCTGAAGCACTACACACCGGCACAAACACAAAAAATAAACCAAATGCTTTTAACATACTTATATGTGGGCAGGCATGGCAGGTATGCACACACTGGCGTCCTTTGGGGTTCATTAATTGGATAATGCAATGGCAAACTGTGTTCACACACCCAGATGTAGTGTGGCACACCGGTCAGCCAGCATTTGATCACTTTGTTTTAGAAGAAGATCCTAGGATAGAATGGCATGCCACAGAACCAAATACCTTTGCGTCTTGGAGCTTAGGCACATCAGATACAATTATAGAGTCTCCCTGCTTCTATGCCAACAAATTAAAGTGGGATCTGCCAAATGAGGTTCCTCCATCAACATTGTACCATCGTAGAGAAACGTAAGTCATTGAAAAATAAAGGGAATTTTTTCCTTGACATTTAGGTGTGATATTGTTATAATAACTACATGAAAACACACGCAATGATAGATATCGAAACACTAGGCACTGAACCTGACTGTGTAGTATTATCAGTAGGGGCAGTTAAATTTGACCCGTATATGCTCACTGAGCCACATGCTAAAACACTGTGGAAGCCTGAGATTGATACACAAACAACTGCTGAACGTAGTGTGTTAGATAGCACATTAGAGTGGTGGGCAAAGCAACCTGCACACATACAAGACGAAGCATTCAGCGAAGACGGCAGAATACCGTTAGCTCAATTCATGGGCGAACTAAACAAGTATCTTGTTGGTGTTGATAAAGTTTGGTGTCAAGGTCCTCAGTTTGATATGGTCATACTTGAAGATCTATTTAAGCAATTTGATCATCACAAAGGTTGGGCATTTTGGCAGATTATGGATTGTAGAACAATCTTTAACATGATGCCAGTAGATCCGCGTAAAGCAATTCAGCAAAACCTGCATAGTGCAGATGCTGATGCATACTACCAAGCAGTTTGCGTACAGCAAACATACAAGCATTTCAACGTAACCGAGAGGTAAACACAATGTCAATTTTCGTTGCTGGACCATCTGGCGGAAAGCCTTACGATAAAGATGTTGCACTAAAAATAGAATCAGCAATTGCTATCATGAGTGCAAAGTTAGGTATTGCACATGTACCAATGGAGTTTGATATTACAATGGGTCGTACTGTAAACAAAACAGACGGCGATTGTCAAGGCTGGTGTTGGGCAAAACAGTATAAAAAATCAAAGCCATGGGAAGTAAGTATCTTTATTTGGCGTAAGAAGCGTTTCAGAGATATGATTAAAACTCTTGCACATGAAATGATACATGTAAAGCAGTTTGTAAAAGACGGGCTTGACCTAAGCTCTGAACCGACATTTAAAGGCAAGAAGTTTGTTGCTAAGAAAAGCCAAGATGAATATTGGGACGCTCCGTGGGAGAAAGAAGCCTACTCAAAGCAAGATGCATTAGCTGAATATTATTTTAATTATTTGAAAAAGAATGCTTGACAAACCCAGTGTACAACTGTATAATACACGCTATCATAAAGAGAATCAAACAATGCGAATAGATGTACTAGATGTAGTCGACAGAGAAGATGGTGGTGCAAATCTCATTATAGATATGGACCAAAAATCCATAGAGCAATTTGCTCGTATAGGACTTATTAAAGTGTTAATGGATGCTGCTGAAGATACTGCAGCCTTGCATGACCAAACAGACCCTAGGCAATTAAAGTTAGATATTTAAAGTTAAAGCCCGGATGGTGGAATTGGTAGACACAAGGGACTTAAAATCCCTCGCTAGAAATAGCATGACGGTTCAAGTCCGTCTCCGGGTACCAAATTCTGGTATGGCTCTCCCAGGGTAAAAACAGAGAGCAATAAATTTGGGCCTTTAGCTCAGTTGGTTAGAGCACGGCGCTCATAACGCCTAGGTCGATGGTTCGAGCCCATCAAGGCCCACCAAAACAAGAGTTAGTGTTCTAATGGTAAGATGCAGGTCTCCAAAACCTTGCGATTGGGGTTCGAATCCTTACTAGCTCGCCAGCTTAAAGATATAAGTAACAGTATGAATAATAAAGCAGAAGTTAAAGAACAACTAAGTGATTGGATTAAAGGCCAACTAGGGTTTGGATCATCGACAACATGAGCGACAAGGTTGCAAAAATAGAGAGTCAGCTTAGTCCTGAAGTTAAGGAAGAGTTCGCGAATAGCACAATGACCAAAGCAGGTAGACTTGCTATGGAACTTAATGCTGAACGCAAACGTCTAAAGCAAGAGCTGGCAGAATCAGCTGTACTTCAGGAAGAGCTACAACTTGAAGTTGAGGACCTAAAGCCAGCGACTCCAACAGGAACTGTTGACAGTTATGTTAAATGGGTTGCAACTATACTAGGTGTGGTCGGTGTATTTTTAATCAGTGCAGGCGCTGGTACACTTGGGCAGGTATGTTATGCACTGGCGGCATGCAGTTGGGTATACGTTGGACATTGTTGGAACGACAAAGCTATTATGATTGGTAGTGCTATTAGTGGCACAGCCGTGTTAATGAACTTAGTAGAGGTATTTGTTAAATAGGCACCACAAGTACAGTTATTAAGCAAAATGCTTACAGCGGCGCTTATATGCTGTTTAAAGCACCGAATATTAAAGTAAAAGGAAGAAAAATAATGTCAATTCATCCAGATCTAGATACACTAGAAACGTTATTAAAAACGCACGATTGGACATACAACTACAGTGATGATCATCGTGCATGGAAAAAAGGTAACGAGCAATCAGATGAGATTCGCAGGCAAATGGATATTTGTTGTGGATTAGGACTTGACACAGTTGCAAGAGAACTGTATAATAAGCACAGACCGGAATACATGAGCTAACAAATTTAGTGTGGGAAAACAAGGGCAAGAAAAGGCGGGTTCAGTTCAACGAACTCGTGAGGTGCAGCACAATTATTTGTGCAGCCAGAGAAGACTGGTGCGGGGCCTTTTCAATTTAAAATATGACAGATAACTTTATAAACATTTCTAACAACGTATTGTCAATAGACACTTGTAATACTGCGATAGAAATAATTGAAGATTGTATTTTAAACGGATACGACGATATGCATACACATACATTGTTAGCAGAAAGAAACGACACAGCATTATTTGCAAACTTTTCAGAAACAGACGGACCTTTTGTATCTGTAACAAAACAAATAAAGTCTTTATTAAAAAAAGAATTTGCTGAGTATAATGCTAGATATGAAATAACTAACTTGCCTACAAAGGCTGTTATATACCCAATATTTAAATTTCAAAAATCAGCACCAGGGCAAGGATACACACAGTGGCACACTGAACAAGGTGTGCTAGGTAAAAAGAGATTTGCAGTTTGGATGATATATCTAAACGATGTAGTCGAGGGTGGTAATACATCTTGGCTGTACCAGGAGTGTAGTATAAAACCTACTCAAGGTACTCTTGTAATTTGGCCTGCAGCTTATACACATAAGCACAGAGCAGATCCGGATTTACAAGAAAATAAATATATTGCTACAGGGTGGTTTGAATATCCTAGCAGTTAAAAGAGTGTTGCGCCTTTAGCTCAGCTGGATAGAGCAACGGCCTTCTAAGCCGTAGGTCAGTGGTTCGAATCCACTAAGGCGTACCAAAAATTAAATTGGAGAGTTGGCTGAGTGGTCGAAAGTACCTCCCTGCTAAGGAGGCGTCTGGGTAACTGGACCGAGGGTTCGAATCCCTCACTCTCCGCCAGTTGTTGGGAATAAATAACACACATGATAGACTTTTCTAAAAAATATAATAGACTGTTTGCAATAGGTTGTAGTTTTACTCACTACCGCGGATGGCCTACATGGGCGGCAGCTTTATCAACAGAGTTAAATATTCCGTTGTATAATTTAGGGCATTCGGGTGCAAGTAACAAGTATATACAAAGTCAACTATTTTTGTTAGATAACAAATATAATCTCACTTCAGAAGATTTAGTAATCACACAATGGACTAGTCATGCTAGGCTTAGTGTACTAGGCGATAGTTTTTACAGTGATTCAATGCAATGGGAACATTGGGGACCAATAAATGATCTACTTGGGATCTTCACTAAAGAAAGAGAACAAGCCATTGCTGAAATTATTAAATATCAAACATATAATACAATGTTACTAGACTCGTTAATAGCAATTAAATCCTCCATACTGTATCAAAATACATTACCGTGCGATTGCGTTAACTTGCAAATGGAGGATGTAGCACATGAAAAAATGCTAATGGAGGATGTAGCAAATGAAAAAACGCTTAAAATATCAGGCAGGTTAATGCCAAGTTTTGTTAGTTTATTATATCCTGGATACACTAATTATACAGATGTACTTGCTAATCTTACAGAAATACACACAAACGACAAGTTACCTTTACACAGTAAGTATAGAAAAAGAAACTTATTTTTAAAAGCAAAAAAAAGTAATACATTATATGATATGCATCCGTTACCAACCGAACATGTTGCATACTTAGAAAACATATTTGATCATTCGTTTAGCAACACTGTAAAACAGTTAGCAAAAGAAGATGAACAGAAATGGATTAATACTCCAGCAGACCAACCGAAAGCTGTGCATGTAAATAGAGACAACACATATTACAAACTAGAAAGTTTACAACAAGTAGTTTCACTGCCAGGTTGACATTCAATAACACAGACTGTATAATAAATATTGCTAGAGGGGCCATAGCTCAGATGGGAGAGCACCTGCTTTGCAAGCAGGGGGTCGGCGGTTC
>Ga0209192_10003263_pt1 | contig 11033 bp, 10 predicted proteins | sample ArcticOcean_MG_C_11_FD_187433 | JGI IMG/M metagenome (GOLD analysis project Ga0209192, IMG submission 187433) | Marine microbial communities from western Arctic Ocean - ArcticOcean_MG_CB2_154 (SPAdes) (version 2) | ecosystem: Environmental > Aquatic > Marine > Oceanic | place: Arctic Ocean... | reverse complement strand
TCCAAATGATGGATTCGCTAACAACTCGCCTTGTCTTATATGGAAGTGATTAATTATATCTTGTTTTATCAATGCAAAATCGTATAAATTAAATCCAATATTGTCCGGGTCAACTGTGCTAAATCCTTTATAGGTTTTTGATCCTATACCGTAGTCGGGCTTTTTGTTAGATTTAACATTTATATCTTGGTAAAGTCTTTTTTCTTGTGTGCTCATATCTTATTTCCCTTGTCCTAAGTTGCATCACCAACTAATTTAGCTGTTCCGGTGCGTTTTAAAGTGCCGCCAAAATCATCTACTTGTACTGGAGTATTAATTTCAGCAAAGTCGTCTACCTGTGCAGGTGCTTGGTATTCAGCAAAATCATCAACAAGTGTAGCATTTTTATTTTCTGCAGCAGCTGATTCAGCTGGTCCATCAATACCTGCATTTTCATTTCCTGCTGGAACCTGACATTGCTTGAATGTGTCTTCAGGTTTTTTATCTTTGCTCTTATCGTCACTAGTTTTGTTAGCGTTTCCTTTTTTAATTTCTTCTAAATTAGCATTAGTTTTTGTAGGTGTGTGTTCTAACGGATTTTTATTTTCTTGGCCTGTCCAAGATCCACGCTTAGGTACTCTTGTTGGAACAGATGTATCACCTGCTTTTGCCGCCGGAGGTCCGTTCATGTCGATCCTATCTGCTGTTTCATAATGATGTTTAGATGTGATATTGCTTGTTCCTGCACAAGTAATTTTTCCGTCTGCACCTACTTTTACTTCATAATTAGCAGCTGTTTGTGTCATCATTTGATTACCAGCTTTTAGGTTGATATTATTACCAGCTTCAATATTAACATCTCTACCAGCTTTAAAATTAAAATCGTTTTCTGTATGTATGCTTATACTATCTTTTGAATAGATATCAATTTTTCCGTTAGCTGTCATCTCTATCCAGCTGTCACCGCTTCCGTGGGCTATGTAAATTAAGTCTTCTGCATTGTGTAATAGAATTTGATGACCTGTTCTTGTACGTATTCTAAAAAGTTCATTAAAAGGGAGTACAGGATTTCCACCATCTTTTAAACTTACATACTCACTTGGTACAGCATTTGGTCCTCTAGCAGGACCTTTTCTAAACAATGTGGGATCGCCGTCGTCCATTACTAAAGTTGTACCTGTAAGTCTACTTGCTTTAAGGTCTATTGAATCTATTTTCCCTCCAGATTTAATTGTAGGTGTGCCATCTCGCCTATCAATTGGACCTGGTGAGCTCCAACCAAATACCATACTAGGCAAATCACGCCTTGCACTAGATGTTGTTGTTCCCCTAATTGGATCGTCTGCTAATCCGCTGCCGTCTAAAATTGCACAAGCATCAGTATGACAAGGTTTTAAATACTGTGTTGCATTTGTTCCATTAGCATCTTCAGTTTTTTTATTATATTCCGCAACTGGTCTTGCTTTTGTAGGATCTTCTTTATTAAATTTAGTACTTGCATTTCCAGGTACCATAAAATTCATATTTTGATCTTGTACGCACCCTATCCAATATCCCTTACCTCTATTACCTTCTGCAAAAATTACTAAAACTTTAGTTCCTATATCAGGAGGCACAGCCCAAAAGCCGTAACTCTTCTGTGTATAATCATAACCTTCGTTTTCACTTGTTCCAGCATATGGTGTAACTCCATAAAAAGGGCTTAGATAACTTACAGGAACAAATTCACCAGAAGATTCAGAATTACCTTCACTTGTAGTTTTTAATAGTTCTACTTTTAATGAGCCCATGTAGTCTACATCAAGATGTTCTCTAACAACAGCTACATACGGACCTGGGCCTTCTACAGTTTTTTGTTTAGTGCCTGACGGTATATGCGGGGATCTAGTTTCTTCAGCCATTTAAAATCCTCCTACTATTCTACCATTTGAAAGTTGCCGGGCTGTGCCAGGTAGCTTTTTGCTGGGTTGGTTTTTTGTAGGTTTACTTGCACCTTTATTATACTCAGGATGTCCTGGTGGTGGACCACCACCTGCGCTTGCGCCTTCTGGATTTCCAGTTAACGGGTTAGTTTCAGTTTTTTCTAATTGTTTTTTAGGATCAGTTGCTGTAACAGCTCCTGTACTTTCTGTAGCTACTTGATTAGTATCTGTAATTTGTTTAGGTCTCCGAATTGTTTGCAATGTTTGAGTAAATTGGCCTCTAGAAAATTTATTAGCTACAAACAATACTTTATACAATCCACTAAAAGCACCTACAGGAGCAGATCCTCCGCCTGGAAAAGTCATATAATTTCCTACATAATCTATTGGTGTTCTAAAATTTAGTTCGATGTCAACTTCTCCGCTTTGATAGTCCATTGTTCCGTCTGAATTTAAATTAGTGCCAGGGCCTTGAGCAGCACTGTAATTACCCATACCACTATCGGCAATATAATAAGGATCTCCCCAAATTTCTAAATCTACAGAAAGTAAATCTACTGGAGAATTTACTAGTGCTTCGTTAAAGTTTGCAGCAACTATTGACTCTGGGTGTACCATAACTCCTCCAGTGTCTGTTGTATTTCCTTTGTTTACATCAGCTTTTACAGCATTAGCATTTACTGATGAGCTATCTGATTCTGTAGTTCCAGTCGCCGCTGTCTTATTACCACTGCTTGCACCACTGCTTGCTGATGTTTTAGCATCAGCTGTTTTTTGTCCGAAGTCACCTGCAATACCAGTAAAAAATGCTGCATTAAAATTAATATCAAAATTTATAATATCGTCATTCTGTCCAGTATATATGTAGTCGTATTGTTTAACAGCTTGAACCATTAAATTAGGTATACCCTTTGAAGGTTCTGTTGGACTTCTAAAATTACTATGATGGACTTTGTAAGGTACAACTTTGTAAACAAAAATTTGTGGTGGAGATCCAGTTTTATCTACATTATTGTGGTCTGTAACAACATAAACATTTGTTTCAAGCCTATACCAATCTAACATTCCGTTTTCATCTGGTTTTTGCTCAACAATACTTCTTCCAAACTCGCTTAATAATATTACATCCTCTATAATTTGTTCAATCTTTTTTCCATTACTAACTGTCATTACTCTGTGCTCAGGATTAACCTGTACTTTACAACGATCTATTTTTCCTGATTCAGTTTCGCTTTGTGCTGCGCCACTTTTTACAAAACCCTTGCAACCAACATCGTCTTTTGATTTTACAATTTTTGATTTTCCAATATCGTTTATATTTTCTTCTTTGTCAGCATAATCTCTAATAGTTTCTCCAAGATCAGATCTTCTTACAGTAATGCCTAATTCTTTGTCTAAAGAAGCTTTAAATTTTTCCATTGACAGACTTTTTTCTTGGACAGCTATAGCCGATTCGTACAGTCTCTGTTGTTGTTGTTTTGTAAGCTCACGCTTTTGTGTTCCTGATCCACTATCATTGCCTTGTGATGTAGCAGAATTATCTTCTTGAGATTCATCAACTTTTGAAAATGCTGCACTTTCTTCTGCACTAGATTTTTTAGTAGGAAACATAACAATGTATTGATTTGCTTTTGACTTATTTTCTTGTTCAACACCTTCAAGTTCTTTTTCATTCATGTTAGTTGTTAAACTATCAAACCCCCATTGCAACATTTCTGCAATAGTTCTACCTTCAAACGTTATATCGTTTCTTGTAGATTGTGTTTGATCTGTGAGTGCTGTTTCATGGAACGGAATAGCTTGTACGGCATATTGGCTTCCACCTTCTGTAACTTCAAATTCTACATTTACAAGTTTAAGTGGAAATATACGTCTAGAATTAGGTATGCTAACTGGTCTATTTCCAGCATGTCCTTTAAATTCAACGCTTAAACAAAAAGGTGCCATTATATAATTTTTGTGTCCTGCACTTAATGCTGAAATCTGCAATGCTTGTAAAAATAGTCCCATACTATAAGGTTCTTGCACTTTGAAATTAATAGCAACAGCATTTGTTCCTCTAGTTTTACTATTTGGTGCTATTATAGTTTCTATTTCAACATCGTCTATAAAGTATTCAGTTTTTCCATTAACTTCATAAACAGTTTTACTACCTGTTAATGGGCTGCCACCTCCTGATTTTATAATTGTAATTAAAGGATCGTTGTATCTATATGTTTGATCAGGAAAGTTTAATTCAAAATCAGTTAAACACCCTAAAGTAAAAACATAATTGTAACTAGAGAAAGGATTAAGTATATTTTCTTGCTTACCAATTCCTCCCATTAAGCCGCCAAATGCTTGATTTAATCCTCCAAGTGATCCACCTATTAATTTTCCGGCACCGCCAAATCCTGGTAACTTACTATTTAATACTTGACTAATTCCACCTTGTGCAAGATCTAAAGAACCTAGAGTAGCTCCTGATATTCCGTTTATAGAATTAGGCATATCTAGTGTTGCACCTGTAATATCTGATAATGATCCTTCAACAGCACTTGCAACGCCGCCAACTGTAATCTTTCCTGATGTTTGAAATTGACTAGATACTGATGATGCAGCTTGTTCTGCTTTAGCTACTAGTTCTTGTCCTTTAGCTCTTAATCTAGCATCTATGTTTTGGATATGTGATGACATTTATAGCCCCAGCAAACGTTTTAGTGCTGGTCCTTTAGGTACAAATATTTCTGTACCTGCTTCAAAATCAAAAATAGGATCTTTTAATGTTTCAAGATTGCGTTGTGCATACACCCACCATAAATCTTTGTCTCCATACATATCAAATGCAAGTAAATCAGGACGATGTGTATATTGTACTTGTATATTATAAAGTACATCGTCTGGCTCTGCTGGAATTGGTCTAATTTTTAATATATCTAAATATTGACCTGAAACAAATGGTGTTTTAAAATAAGGACTACTTGCTGAATACATTAAATAAATCCTCCTTTACCGTTAGCATATCCGCCCTTCACAAATTTATCTAAACTAAACTTATGTACTTCACTTCTTGAATATGTAGGTTGTGCTACAACTGTTATTGTACTTCTTGTAGGAGCATATGTGTTTATATCAGGAAGATACAAGTAATCAACGTCTGGCGGTAAGTCAACTGACATAGATTGTATTACACAAGGAACATTTTTAAAAACATAATCACCGTAACCGTTCATTATAACAATTGGAGGTGGAGAACCTTGGTTGCTTGTACCACCACCATATGCCATTTTTGTAACCGAACGTAGGTAATGTACACATGCCGCCCAATATAACCCTTCTGCAGCACTTTCTACATAAAATTCTCCTGAAATTTGTAATGCGTCAGGTTGACTACTTTGGTATATTGGAAAGGGATAATTACTATGTGTAGGTTTCATCATACTATACTGTGCCGAATGTTGAAATATGATACTAGGAGTGTAAGGAAAAATCATACCTTGAGTTTCAGTTAGTTGAGCTTGAAGTATAGGGTCCATAGACATGCCAACTGGAATACTTAAACGCATACGCCAATCATTATTATCGTCTCTTGACCAGGACGCATTATTAATGCCGCCACCAAAGATATTTGATAATCCATCAAGTGGAATGCCAAACCCTCTAATAGCACTCATTATTCCGCCAACACCACCAGAAGCAATATTTTCTATAGTTTGCTTCACACCATTTTTTAAAATACTTGCGCCAACACCTATGGTGTCAGTTTTTGAAGGTGCTTTAGAATTTCTTTTCTGTGAAGCATCACTACTTTTTTTAACTGGACTTGGATTTATTTCTAATTCTGACATAATGTCTCCTAATAGTATTATTTAGTTGACTTTATTAACATAGTATATTATAATGTATTAACAACTGGAGAAAACATGAAAAGAGTTAACTACTTAAACAACAAAGACATCTTAAAAGAGATTCACAAGTCAAAAACTACATTTTGTAGCTATGTTGACCCAACCTATGCACAATTTGATATAATTTTGCCTAGTATTGATAAAATTAACCGATTAACTATTGCTGAAGCAAAACGCAACAAAGCAAAAAGACTACAGGTAACAGCATTTGATGCTGCAAAACTAGAAGGTAGAAAAGTCAAACAAGCAGAATTTGAAGTCGACTATAAGAAGATAACAAAAGAAGAGATAATTTTCAGAATTATGTCGTTTGACCACATTCCGGACGAACCCGGACGCAAAAAGACACCCAAGACTGTTGCTGATCATAAAACAAAACTAAATTTTCCACCGTTTCAACATTACAAACATGATGATAATGGAGAATTAGTATGTATAGGAAAAAGTCACTGGGAAGGTGGTATGGAAAACGGTTATTTTAGTAAGGTTCACGGCAAAGCAACAAACAAACTTGCAATGATGTGGATGAAGTTGTGTGATAGGTATGCAACACGAGGTAATGTACGTGGATACACATACAACGACGAAATGCGTGGACAAGCAATACTACAATTAGCACAAATTGGCTTACAATTTGATGAATCTAAGTCTGCTAACCCGTTTGCTTACTATACCGCAGCCGTAACTAACAGTTTTGTACGTGTTATTAACATCGAGAAGCGAAATCAAAACATTCGAGACGATATTCTTGAAATGAACGATATGAATCCTAGCTTTACAAGACAAAACCAAGGACAGTGGGAAGCTGAGCAAAAACGTGAAGTATCTCTCCAAAATAAGAAATAATAGTCTTGACAAATGTGTTAATATATACTATAATATTATAGAGTACGATTACGATTACGGAGATAATTAATTGTTTAAAAAAGCGGCTGTTTTTACAGACATACACTTTGGCCTTAAAGGCAATAGTAAAATACATAACCAAGATTGTGAAGATTTCATAGATTGGTACATAGAACAAGCAAAAGCCGCCGGTTGTGAGACTGGTATCTTCTGTGGAGATTGGCATCATAATAGAAACAGTCTTAACTTGACTACTATGGATGTTACTATTCGTTGTATGGAGAAGCTAGGAGCTGCTTTTGAACAGTTCTTCTTCTTTGATGGTAACCACGACTTGTATTATAAAGACAAACGTGATGTTAACAGTACAGCATTTGCTAAACATATTCCAGGTATTACTTTTGTAGATGAAATTACTACAATTGAAGATGTAACTATTGTACCTTGGCTGGTTGGAGACGAATGGAAACAACTTAGAAGCCTTAAAAGCAAGTATGTTTTTGGTCATTTTGAGTTACCTAGCTTCTATATGAACGCTATGGTACAAATGCCTGATCACGGAGAGCTAAAAGCTGAAGACTTTAAACACCAATCATATGTGTTTAGTGGACATTTCCATAAGCGACAGCAACAAGGTGTAGTACATTACTTAGGTAATGCATTTCCGCACAACTATGCTGATGCATGGGACGATGATCGAGGTATGATGATACTTGATCGTGAAAACGATAAAGAACCTGAATACCGTAATTGGCCAGACTGTCCTAAGTATCGTACTGTTAAACTTAGTCAACTAATTGACGAACAAGCAACACTAATTAAACCTAACATGTACTTACGTGTTAACTTAGACTTGCCTATCAGTTACGAAGAAGCTAGTTTTATTAAAGAAACATTTATAAACAACTTTGGATGTAGAGAAATTAGTCTTATTCCACAAAAGTCACTAGAAGAAATTAGTACAGAACTTGATATACAACAATTTGAAAGTGTTGATCAAATTGTTGCAGGTGAAATTAATGCAATTGACTCAGACAACTTTAATAAAAAGATGCTAATGGACATTTATAACGAATTATGATACAAATTAAAGATTTAACCGTTAAGAACTTTATGAGTGTTGGTAATCAAACACAAGCTGTTGACTTTAATAGAGAACAACTAACACTTGTACTTGGTGAAAACTTAGACCAGGGTGGTGATGACAGTGGTTCACGTAATGGTACTGGTAAAACTACTATTATCAACGCTTTGTCCTATGCATTGTACGGAAAAGCCCTTACAAACATCAGAGCCAACAACTTAATTAATAAAACTAACAGCAAAGGCATGTTAGTTACTTTACATTTCGAAAAGAATAATGTAGACTATAGGATTGAACGTGGTAGGTCTCCTAATGTACTTAAATTCTTTGTTAATGACCAAGAACAAGAACTTATAGACGAGTCGCAAGGTGACAGTCGACAGACACAGAAGGACATTGACGGCTTGCTTGATATGAGTCACGATATGTTTAAGCATATTGTTGCATTAAACACATATACTGAACCGTTTCTAAGTATGCGGCAGAATGATCAACGTGCTATCATTGAACAGTTACTTGGTATTACTATCCTTAGTGAAAAGGCAGATGCATTAAAAGAGCAAACTCGTCTTACTAAAGAAGCTATCACTACCGAAACACTTAAAATTGAAGCGATGCAAACTGCAAATAGTAAAATTGAAAGTACTGTTACTAGTTTGCAGGGTACTCAACGTGCTTGGCTAGCAAAACGAAAAGTAGATATTGAAAAATTAACATTAGCTATCGATCAGTTAGAGCATTTAGATATTGAAGTTGAACTTAATAGTCACGAAAAATTAACAAATTGGACACAACATAATAATTCTATTTTGGCTCTTAAAAAGGAATTAAGTACACTAGAACCTGCATTAGTACGTGCTAACAAGAGTGTTGAAAAACTTGTTAAAGACATCGCAGAATTAGATGATGCTAAGTGTTATACATGTGGACAAGAGCTACATGTAGACAAGAAAGCAGAAATTGCAGACCGTAAAAACAAAGAACTTGATGATGCAAACACTTATGCACAAGAGATTAATATAAAATGTACCGACGTAATAGGTGCATTGGACGAGATAGGTGATATCAACGGAAAGCCTAGTGTATTTTATGAAACTGCTAAAGAAGCATATGAACATAGACAAAATGTTGACGGTTTAAAGACTGCGTTAGAGTCAAAGCAAACTGAAGTAGATCCGTACCAAGCACAGATTGATGAGCTAAACAATAGTGCAATACAAGAAATTAATTGGGGTGCAGTAAACGAACTTACTAGCTTTAAAGAACATCAAGACTTTTTACTAAAACTATTAACAAACAAAGATAGTTTTATTCGTAAGAAGATTATTGATCAAAACTTAATGTATCTTAACAACCGACTTACATATTATCTTGACAAGTTAGGGTTGCCACATCAAGTTTTATTCCAAAACGATTTGAACGTTGAGATTACACAGCTAGGACAAGACCTAGACTTTGATAACTTATCAAGAGGCGAACGTAATAGACTTATACTCGGTATGAGCTTTGCATTTAGAGATGTTTGGGAAAGTTTATATCAAAAGATTAACTTGTTGTTTATTGACGAGTTGATTGACAGTGGTATGGACACAGCAGGAGTCGAAGGATCACTTGCTGTACTTAAAAAGATGGGTAGAGCCGGAGATAAAAATGTATTTCTTATCTCACACAAAGATGAATTAATAGGAAGGGTCAACTGTGTTATGCGTGTAATCAAAGAAAATGGATTTACATCATACGAAAATGACATTGACATAATAGAATGAAATTAAAAGTTGGAGTACGAGGAAGCAAACTAGCATTAGCTTATGCAGAAAGAGCCTGCAAAGAACTTCCTTGTGACACAGAAATTATTGTAATTAAAACTGATGGAGACTTAAATCCAGATGTTCCTATACACGAAATTGGTGGCAAGGGTGTATTTTGTAGCACTATTGAAACTAGTTTACTAAACGGCGACATTGACGTTGCAGTGCATAGTTTAAAGGACATGCCTGGTGAAGAGCATCAAGATTTAGTTATTTCAGCAATGCTTAAACGCAATAGTCCACATGATGTTTTAATAGGCAGTGTTGGATATGGGTGTACTATAGGAACAAGTAGCCCAAGACGTATTGCACAACTTAAAGAGTTGTATAAAAATTTAGATATAAAAATAAAACCAATTCGTGGAAACATAGATACACGTCTTGGAAAACTTGACAACAAAGAATATGATGCTATTATATTAGCAGAAGCTGGATTACAGGCTATAAACATACAACGTACTTGGTTAAGAGTACCAATTATACCAGCTGTAGGTCAAGGAGTTATTGCATTACAAACTAGAAAAGACGATACTAGTATTATAGATATAGTAAAAAAAGTAAATCACGCAAACACTTTTGCTCAAGCACAAGTTGAACGTGCATTCTTAAAAGGCATTGGCGGTGACTGTCATACAAAAATTGCAGGTCATGCAACAGGTAGTAATCCTATTACACTCAAGGCAATGTATTATGATTGATGATGACATACACGATCAACTAGTAAAAGCATACTTAGAATATTTTAAAGCAAACGAAAACTTTGAAAAAAGATTAAGTTATAGAACGCACAGAGCAACTAGAAAATGGCTCAGAGAAATACGAAGACTAAGCAAAATTAGAGGCGACGAGATACACGAAAAGTTTAAAACCAAGATCGAGGCAAAAAAACAATAAGCACGGTAAGTATCACTATGCAGTGGACTTACGAAGGCAACGAGATTGACCAAATACCGGACGACTACGAAGGATTTGTTTATCTTATTACCAACACCACTACAGGCCAAAAATATATAGGTAAAAAACTAGCAAAGTTTAAAACTACTAAGCCACCACTTAAAGGCAAAAAGAATAAACGTCGCGGAACTAAAGAAAGTGACTGGAGAGAATACTATGGCTCCAGTGATAGACTGAACGCAGACGTTGCAACACTAGGCGAAGATAAGTTTACAAGAGAAATACTATACCTATGTAAAGGTAGGGGCGAAATGTCCTACATAGAGGCAAGAGAACAGTTTGATAGGCGTGTACTTGAAACAGATGATTACTATAACGGTATCATAAATGTTAGAGTCGGCGGATCAGACAAACTCAAACAGGCATTGCTAGAACATCACATACAGGCAAAACATTCCAACACATAAGGTTGGCGGGCCAGATTATAATACCGCTGTGGAAAAAGCTCTCGTATAGAAGCACACGTACATATTGATCGACGCACCAGAGTGCGGAAGCCATCAAACAAATTGGGCTCACTGGTTGATATAGATTGCATTGTTGGCGGTCAAAA
>Ga0209192_10003259_pt1 | contig 11043 bp, 16 predicted proteins | sample ArcticOcean_MG_C_11_FD_187433 | JGI IMG/M metagenome (GOLD analysis project Ga0209192, IMG submission 187433) | Marine microbial communities from western Arctic Ocean - ArcticOcean_MG_CB2_154 (SPAdes) (version 2) | ecosystem: Environmental > Aquatic > Marine > Oceanic | place: Arctic Ocean... | reverse complement strand
AGCAAGCAGCTCGGAGACCCAAAGCAAAATAGAGGACTGCAACTGGCGCACCAAGTCGTCCATCTGATGAACGAGAGCTTGACCAAAGCGGAGCGGCGAGGCGCGAGGAAGTCATTCCAGCCAGATACAGCGTCACTGGAGATGCTCTTCAATTTGAACCATGACCCAGAGAAGTACGGAGTGACGTGAAGCTCGGCGCAAAACCAGAGGACGCGCTCAAGACTGGCCAGACGATACCAACATCAAGGTCAGAGCCAAAGTCTCGTCGGCAGCAGTCCTCTAGACGTCTCACTCGTTGACTATGCCATGTAAGCCAACTACAAATTGACCCAGAGGGACAAGGTCTTCATTTAAATAAAGAACACCCAAGGTTTCGAGGAAAACTACAATATCTTGGTGGAGTTCCCTTTCTCCAGCAACGCCAGAAAGCAGTCAGTACTCGTGTAACATAAAGCCACCTCGAAGATAATTCATTATGTGAAATGAGCTGATCTCGTGCTTGAGCCTATGGTCCAAGAGTCGTAGAGGCCGATGGTTCTTGAGCTCAGTGAGCAGCTTGCCTTGGAAGGCCTGCGAACTGTGGTCTTCGCGCAAAAGCCGCTTACCCAAGAGGAATGTGACGAGTTCATGGCATCAATCGATGAGACCTAAGAAAACAGCTCTGGACTTGATCACGAGATGTAATTTGAGCAGACGTTGGCCAAAATACAAACGGACATGAACTTCCTCGGCGTCGTCGGCGTGGAGGAGGAGTTGCAAGACAATACAAAGGATACAGTCAAGGCCATAAAGCAAGCAGGCATCAAACTCTGGATATTCACAGGTGATTGCGTTGAGAACTCAGTCAGCGTTGCATTGGCCTCCAGCATCAAGTCTGAGTATCAAGACTTGTATTTCATAACAAACAAGAATGACAAAACAGACATTTCATACAGGATATCCCAGTATCAGAGGCTGGCAGATAAAGCTGTACTGGTGATTGATGGAATGACCTTGGGAGTCATTTTGGAAAGTCAAGAGATCATATTGCAGTTCTTCGAAGTCGCAAGGACAGCTCAGAATTTTGTGGCTTGTCGATGCACTCTGCAGTAGAAGACAGAGCTGGTGCGCCTTCTCAAGTATTACTCTGGTAAGTTTGTGGCTGCTGTTGGAGATGGAGCGAATGACATTGGAATGATCCACGAGGCAGACATTGGCATTGGAGTTTGCTCTTGATCCTTGCTTGCTATTGAACACACAAATAGTTCCCAGGCCTCCTTGTACTCCGACTTCTCGATCCACAAGTTCTCCACCCTCAAGAAACTGGTGCTCTGGTACGGCCGCCAATCCTACAGAAACTCCACCCTCATAAGCTAGTTCATCTTGCATCGAGGACTGACAATGGCGGTGATCCAGGCCAACTTCTGCGTCCTCTTCTACATGATAGACATACCCATTTTCAACAACAATATCCTAGTCGGCTACGCCACAATGTTCACCATCCTTCCATGCCTTCAGCTGATGCTTGATGTTGAGATTGACACAGATACCGTTTGCCAGAATGCACAGATATATCGCATACTAAATAGAGGCAGGTAGCTAACCGTCAAGTCATTGATGCAATTCCTGTGGTGGGTAATCTATCAAGGAACTGTCATCATGCTTCTCTCGGCCCTCCTGTTCAAAGATGCCTTCGCCAACGTCGTCCTGATCGTCTTCTGCTGCCTCGGTCAAGGACTGTTTGAGGCCAAGCAATTCCAGCACACTTGGATTTGAGAAGCCGCCGCAGCACCATCCAAAGTTGAGCTTTACGAACTCCTTTTGGTTTCTCTGGATCTTCGAGCTCCGTTCGTTTAGCACACCAGACTGTCTGTGCTACCACCTTGATAAGGATATCACAGCTCATTGGACATCTTTTCTTCGTTCCAGGTAGGAACCAGCCCTTGCGCTAGCAGAGCTCGAAGACGTCAGCTTTGAGCAGGCCTTGGAGCCGTCTCTTGAACTTTGCTTCCAGGGCCACTTTTTGTGTCTTGATGAGTTTTATGTTTATCTTTAATTATGTGATAACAATTATATTAGTAAGCATGGAATTCGAAATGAAGAAGAGGAATAAAAATGTACGAAGCCTTTATAAGGAAATCAATCAGTGAATAAGTTCTGCTTTCTAGGCTTGACCCTGCGGTGGTTTGTGGCAACGACCCTTGGGCTGAGCACGGTGTTGAAGCTGACAGTGGAGACGGACTTCCTGTTGCCTCCTGCAGGCGTCTGACATGGCCTAGCGTGAGGAGCCTACACCTGGGATGTATGGTCCTCGTCCTCGATGTCGACACAGTCCTAATATCTTTAGATCGACTGGACGTCCTGACTTGGTCGGAGAGGAGCCCGATGAGAGGATCCTATTTGCGTAAGGGTTCCTGTGCGAGGATACCTAGTTCTGCCAGTCCTGCCTCCACCCATCTTGGCTTCCTCCAGCAGAAAGGTAAGACGAGCAATCTTCTCGAGCAGTAGGACTTCTCTCTGTGTAGAAGATCTGGGCTGCACCATTCTAGCGACGCCATCTGACTCCACCTGGTCTCTCTCAGCTATCTCGTGATCTTCATCGTGATCCTCGCTGGTATCATCATCGTGATCAGCTCGTCTCTTGCCTTTTGGGATCTTCTCTGCTAACTTAGGAGGGATGTCTTTCACTGTTTCGGCGAACTGTTACTCGAATGCCGAGTCGAAGGAGGAGTCCGACTCATAGTCTGAGTTATCAAAGTCTTCTTGGAACTTCTTACTGAAATAGCGATGGTTCGGCTTGAGTGCGAAGACGTACTTGGTCAGCTCGGACTTGGTGATCCCATGGTCCAAAATGGTTTTAGGCCAATCAGCTCCTTGGTTTTGGTCCTTTAGAAGCCTGCGCAGCTCCTGCCACAGCTCAGCCTTCTTAACTCCTCTCGGAATGGGCATCTCTTGTACTTGGGAGAGCTTGGGGCACCAGATGGTCTGGGCCACCACATTAATCAGAAGGTCCTTACTCATAGGACATCTGGTCTTTATGCCCGGCACATAGAAGCCCTTTCGGACGCAGAGCTCGAAGACATCTCTCTTAACGAGGCCTCGCAACCTCTTCTTGTACTTGGCCTCAATGGCAGCCTTCTATTGCATTGGTAGGTGAATGTTCATTTTTTGGATATTTATTATAATAATGAGTATTGTGCGTCAATTGGTTTCTTTCAAATCATAAGATACCTAAATAATATCATAAATCTGATATAGATTTTTAGAGATTATTTTGAGGCAATAGTTGATTAAATATCGGCGTTTAAATATATGAGAATCATCAAGATTCAGGAACTAAAATATGTCAGGAATCCTACGTCATGAAAAAAAGCGAAAGAGGCTGATTGAGTCAGACCTATATTATCAATATAACGTCGGTATTGAGAGAATACTAAGAATATAGATTGCGTAATTTTTAGAAAATGTCATAGAAGCTGGAGTTTAGAATATTGAGATTGTAAGTACTTTGATTAATATTATTATGTTAGGTATTTCATTTTTAATAACAATCAATAAGTATTTAGGATTTTCATTTTTCATGTTCATTAAGTTATAGATAATAAAGCAAAAGACAGCTGTGGGCTCATGCTGGAATCTCAGCAACTCGGTGGTGTTCAACTTTGATCATAATCGAATCTTCGCTCGCCCTCAGCGTTTTGAGCCACGAAGACGCTATCGCTCTCTCGCCGGATGATGTTGTTCTTCAAGAGGTCGTTGAGGAGCACGGCGGCGGCGTGGTTCGGAATATCTCCGATTTGCTTCTGCTCAGCTGCCAGCTAGAGCTCGACCTCTTCTAGCCGGGCCATTTTGGTTCGGATCATGTTCTCCTCCTCGAGCTTCGCCTGCTCGGCGTCGATGATCTCAGCCTTGGTTCGTCGCCTTTTCGAACCAGCCTTTAACATGTGCACACCTGAGCCGTGTAGAACTATTGATGAAAGAAATGGTTAGTTGGTGAAATATAAGATGGTACGAACCACTGGTCTTGGTCGAGGCGCGGAAGGCCTTCACAATTTGCGAGTCCATCTCGATGGCGAGCCCACGCTCCACCAAGAGCTTCTCGTTACGGGCGTCCACCTGGTCCCTGATCCAATCGGTGAAGATGCCCTTCAGAACCGAGGCACAAATGTTCCCGATCCATTGCTTGGACACCTTCCAGATCTCCTATCCGTCAGGAAGGTAATCCATCACTGAGGCATGTTAACTAGAAAAAGCAGCAATGTTTTTAATGGACAGTCCTTCGTATTGTGGTATGGTTACCTGTCGAACATTTGGCCCGTAGATAGGCTTCTTGCGGCCACTTATCAAGTCTTTTAAGAAATAGATTGTGACTTGCTCTGTAGAATATGATGGTTAGATGATGAAAATATGACTTTGGAGTGTCGGTGCGAATTTCAATTTTGGCCAGGGCTATAGAAAATTCTGGGTCCAGCCAATGAACCGCAGCACTTTGAAAGAGGAGAAAATTTATCACTTACCATATGCCGGCAAGTACACGTTGGCGTCGACAGCGAGGAAGTTGAAGACTTCTCGCTTGCTGCGGTACTTAGCTGCAAACTCGGCGGCTGAGACAATGACGCGCCCTCCCCGCTGATCGTTTACCATGTTGTTGTTTTGGCCCTGCATAGATTCTATAGAATTCAAATATTAATTAAATTGATTCCTGCCAGCCGTTATAGAATTCGGTGAGATATCAATGATTATCTTTAGGCGATAATCATACGGGCTTATACGATATTCTATAGCAATTAAAATCCAAGAGTGATATGTAAACGAGGATCACCCAGTTCATCACATTCCTCCGTGGTGACGGTGACAACAATGAAGTTTAGGCCGCAGACCTCACAGATCCTGAGTTAGAAGTGCTAAAGGCCACGCAGCTGAAGCTGGAGGAGCTGCGGGAACAATCGCTGGTAATTTTCAAAAATCTGTACTGGACTCGCATCTTGACTCTTCAAGCCTACGACCCTGGTGCAGAGAAAAGCTGGCCTATCGGACCAGATTTGTGTGACGAGTACGATTTCATGTTCCAGATCGATGAGGACGACCTTCCTGAGCTGAACCTGCACTTCGACCACGTGAAATTTAGCAAAACAAATCCCAACCTATAGGTCGATGCCTGGAGGCTGTCTGAAGATCGGCTGGAACAGCTCATGAAGAACGTGATCAAAATCAGGCAGCATATCGATGAAAAGGTGAAGAGGCAACAATAGGAGGCAATGGTTGACGGTCAGGGTGAAAATGGACCCATTGAACCGTTCAAGATCATGCTCTCGACCAGGGCCACTAATCCCGAGGGCATCCTGGAGCGTGATATCAAAGAAAGGGAGCAACGAGACCAATTCCCCTGTTACCATTATAAGAAGAGAAAGCTGTTCCAATTATCGACTGACGAAATCCAAAAGATCCTCGACAGCTGCCTCAAAGATTATTTGACTCAAGATGAGGCAGCTAGGAAGCACAGAGTGTCCAGATACCTAGTCTCGAAGCTCGTATGCCAGGCTCGGAGGGAGCCAGAGAAGCTCCGAGAGAGAAAGGATGCCGAAAAGGACCGTCTATTGAGGATCAAATTCATCAAGGAGACCGCAGATGAGCTGCTGGATTATAGGTAGCCAGTGACGAGTTGTAAGCAAATTCAACAGAAGGTTCTGGCTGACTACTAGATGACGGTAGGCCCGAAGTTGGTTAGCTACGTTCTGAAAGAGGAAATGAACTTGGTCTACAAGCAGACGAAGAAGGTGGCGCCCAAGGCCAACGAACCACGGTGCCTCGTGCTTAGACAGCAATTTGCCCTTTCTCTGCTGGCTTTGTTGGACCAGGGGAAGCGGATAATTAACGTAGATGAGACATGGCTCGCAGAAACCAACTTCCAGCGCAAAACCTGGTGCAGGCCGCTTGCCTCTGCTACGACGTCCTCGAAACCCATTACGCCGTCCCTCGCCGTGATCACCGCGTTGGACACGGACGGCCGAGTCTACTTCACCCTGAGCCACGCTAACACTGACCAAGACACCTTCATGCTCTTCATGAGGTACTTGGTGCAGCACCTGAATCGGGAGACTCCAGGTTGGTAAGAGGACAGCGTGATTCTCCTAGATAATGCCCCCTATCATGTTGGTAAGCTGGCACGTGAATACTTCAGAAAAATGCAGATACCAGTCATGTACACGGCGCCCTACTCCTACAGTGCGTCACCCATTGAGACTCTATTCAGCATGCTGAAGCTGGGAGAGCTGAACGAGGCTGGTGATCAGACAGGTAAACGGTAAGTATAGTATCTCTTATTACTGATTTTGTAGTCATTTAAAGGAGGTGGCGAACCTGGTCGCGAAGAAGTTGGCGGACATCCCTCGACACACCCTCACCAACTTCTGGCACCACTCCGTCTACTGGCTTTTTAAGTATTTGGTGTTCGAGGAGATCTGACGGCTGATGGCGTGGTCTGGCCCAGCCCTGTGGAGTCAGCAGATGAAAATGCTTCTAGAAGTGATAGGATTCTTAGACCAATCAAAATATTCGGTCTCCAAATTTTTCTGCATATTAATGAAATGCTTATGTTTAAATTATTCCCACTAGGATGAAATTTTGCTTGTGTAAATAGATTTCAAGGACTACGCTTTCAAATTCTAGCTCAAATTTTGCCTAATTGTATTTCCGTTTTATCAAATGATGTTCAAATTTGTTTGTGTCATATTTTTTGTAGCCACTTAGTCTTTCATATTTGCATTTGTTTTTCTTGGTGAAGTCGAGCTTGTATTTTGTCAGGTATTCATGGCTAAATAGTGTGATACTCTTCTATCTATCCAAGTGTTCTTTCTAATCTGCAGGATTATTAATTCTCTTGTTCAAAATGTTTGTAACATACTTGGCATTTGAGTATTTGGAGTTTTACTTTCTCAGAATTGTATTCACATTCTAGTTATAGCTATCAAAGTTTGGCAGAAGTTTTTCCTCTATATCGTAAATTGTCACATCTTTTACAGATTTAAATTTCAATTGGATTCCAAATTCTTGGCATCCTTGCTATAGCTTTACTTTGAACTCTGTTGAGGGCTCTGGACCTTTAAAGAGCTCTATGACATAGATAAGGTTTCTTTGTAATTCTTGCTCTTTAGTTTCGAGGTATTTTTCAACATCTTTTTCATCGTCATAGTATTAAATCTTGACCGCCTTTTATTTGCTTCGATTGGTCAAATTTTGAGGTTGAATTTTAACAGTCTCAAACTCTGCTTCAAGGACCCATGCCTTTTCTTTTACAACAAAATCATTACTAATTCTACAAGCCTACATTTTTGCCGCTATTCTTTTTGGAAGCAAACTAACTTGATCAACATGTAACAAATATTCAAACTACCTTGATCCTTTATGAAGCAACTTTAAGTTGTCTGTGTAGTTCATCTGACTAAACTGCACTCTTTTCGATTTTTATGTGGTCTTATCAGCTCCACTGAGCCCATCATGGTGTCTCTGATGATCTGTGGTAGCATTGATATACATCCATAGCTTTTAAAGGACTTGACTAGATTATTGCTGCAGGTATGCTTGAAATTTGTAAGGCATTCAGACCAAGATCCTTGCGAAATTAAACCAAAAGCAGTTTGTGTACCGATCAGATTATTAAACCTTTTCTCAGAAAAAGTTCAGTCCTAAACCCCAGATCGGTATGCTGATCTCGTCTGACCAGAAAAAGTCCCAAATGCAAACGTGAATTAGGGGTCAAAATTATGAAATCAGCCTACGTTTTCTAATTAGCTACTATTACTAGTGGATTGCCTCAAAAAGTGGATTAAAGTCACAAATTATAATAATTAAATTAAAACCGAAGATATTATAATAATAACACTCAATCCACACCATGCCACGCAGATAGCCACCAGCAAAGAAGAACCAGCAAGCCAAGGGCTCCCAACCAGACTGCATCGGCAGCTCGACCCGGCCTCGCCGCCCGGTTCCTATCGCAAAGGCGCCCAAGGTGTCGTCGAAGAATCTGTACAAGATGCAGCGAGGTCCCAAAGTCACCCAGAAGAAAAACTTGAGGCAGAGCACCCTCGATCACTTCTTCAACTTCACCTACAGATCCTAGAAGGCGCAAAGCCATTATAAAGGATCTCTAGACAAGCCAACCACATAGATGGCCATCCCTGCTGCCATTCCTGGGTTATTAAGCTCCGAAAACCAGGATAAAGATAAGCCGATGATCTTGATGGACGGCATCTGGAGAGCAAAGTTCAAAAATATCTGGAACGTTTTCTGCACTGATTGTGGAAAGCTAGTGCCAAATCAGATGTAGAAGAAGGACAAGCACTTGAGAGCCTGCCATGGCCATAGGGGTGTCTTCACATCATTGACCAAAGACGCAGTAATTCCTTCTGGGCCATCGGCAGCTTACACGAACTTGCGATAGTTTTTGGAAAGAGGTGATGAGCTTATCCCGAACTTCTTACACAATTCTGAGCCGATCCAAGCTGATCTGAGTCTCCCGCCCAGTTCATCTGTAAATTTGTTCTAAATCCCACCAAAGATCATAGAAGATGATCTGAACTCAATTGTAGCAGAAATTTTGGTCAAGGTCGATCCAAAGAACAAGCTGAACTCTGGTACTGGCAAGCATACCCTGAAAGCTTGGTTCAAGCGGATCGAAGCTAAAGCAAGAAATCAGCGACAACATAATAAAGAGACGCACTATAATAGTATGCATGACGACATATCGCCATAGGTTCAGAACTAGCCGTATCTGATTCCTAATATGAAGGATCTTATCTTCTCGGAAAAAGTCGAAGGCGCTGGATCACCAACCTCGGAGCCAAACCAGAATAAAGTTAAGCTGGACGAGAATGAGCCCCTTGTCCGACAAGAGATATCTGGCAAAGCGGGTAACGGGCCAGAAATATCTGGCGACGCCAATGGCCCATCAGATCAGAGACTTCAGCTGGATGAAGCCCAGGAGGACCACAAGGTTATTTCGATGATCAATAAAGATGAACCTAAGGACCAAGTGCTCGCTTAGGATCTGCCCCTTGAAGCTACTTAATCAGTAAAAGTACTTGAACTTTCGAAGTACAAGCAAGGATTCTGGTCTAAGAAGAAAATCAACAGAGCAATCCGTAAGAACAAGAGTCTTAGGAAGACCAATTAGAAGGTGGAGAACCAAATGCGGTAGTTGAGGGCAACGACGGCCACGATGTAGCTTGATCTGAAGGATAAGAACCTGGATGCCTAGTACCACCTCGAACAGATTCGTCTGTTGGAGAAGAGGATGGAGAACTATCACGACAAGCAGATGGAAGTCGCTGATCTCGAGAAGCAGCTTAAAGACCTGGAAGAACTGCTCGTGTGCCAGAAGAAACTGACCGGAATCTTCAGGTTGAAGAGCTTGGAGGTCGGAAAGGAAGACAAAATGCTGCCCGAGATCAACCAACTCAACATCCGCCTTTACCGCCAGAAGAAGAATCAAGAAGAACTCTAACTTGAGATGAAGAGGCAGTCGACGCTCACCAAGACGCATTGCCGTGAACTGTTCGAGAGCAGACAGGAGAACAACCTGCTGAAGAGGAAAACAAAACTCCTCAAGCACATGTACGAGTAGCTGAACCATCATGAGTGGAATGTCCTGGACAAAGAATTCCATGAGCCACGCGGATTTTACAGAAACTTGTCCAGGTTCCAGATCTATGAGTGCGTGGAAAACCAGAAAAAGAAGGTGGACTCACTTTAGAAGGAGCTCAGAACCGAGAAAAATGCTCACAAGTGCTTCGAGCAGGTAAATGAAAAACAAGTTCTGAAGATCAAAGAGCTGAAGCACGATCTCCTAAAGGCCCGCAAAGAAAGCAGCCTGCACATTGGCTAACATAACAATGCCCTCCAAAGACTCGTGGAGCAAAGCCAAACCTTGGAAATGAGCCAAAGCCAAGTGGACCAGTTGAGACTGGAGAAACAGCAACTCCTTGATAAGTTCGGGCCGATCAGGACTGTGCTCGACACCGTCGATCGGGACGAGCAGCAGAGGATCCTGGACCAGTTTGAGCGGATGAATGATCCGTGTTCCATCTGCTACGAAGTAATTACTGACCGAGCGAGCCCAGACATTTGCAACCACCAGTTCTGCTTCAAATGCATCTCGAGTGCGGCCAAGTAGAAGACCGAATGCCCGATGTGCAAGCAAGAGTACACGATGATCGCCAAGGAGAAGGGCAGAGCGAAGAAAGTCAAAAGAGTAGGTTTCAGCAACCCAAATGGAGAACAAGTATTACTGAGGGAAGTATGATATATTAGGTCACGAACGAATATAAGGCCTCACGAGCGATAAGGCTCCTGGTGAGTTTGACGACACGCACTGTGATAAACTCTTTCTTTAATTAAATTAAATACAAGCGCAACATTAACACGTGCTTTTGAAACACTACATAATAAACCCGTATCCTTTTCATTTGCCATTTCTTGGTTAATTATACCTTTAACAGATTTAATGGCAACTATGCCGATGTGATAATGATTCAAATGGATTCGGGCGACATGAGACGCTCTAGTAAATACCAATTCATGACGATAAGTTGACAGTACAAATACAGTTACCTCATAATTTTTAATGGAAGATGGTTTACTGGCTATGATGGATTTGAAGAAACTCCACTACAATAATAATCACCAGGATAGGCAACTGACAAACAGGTTTATAACAATATTTACAATAATGATAAAATGAGAATCTATAATCTTAATTAATCATTATTAATCAACGGAATCCAACCACCAATATCGGCCGTTTTTAACGGTTTTCGTAGGCCCCATAGCGCCAAGCAGGATGAAGCCGCCGGCTTCGCAGTCGTTCCTGCTGGCGGCTCGGCTGAGCCCCAGGGCTGTGCCAGCCACCAGGCACCAAACGACTACAAAGCCTGCAGTCCAGGCGGAGAAAACCATTTTACCAGAGCCCGGTGGTTCAAGTTCTATTGTGCACAGAAAATCGTTAAAGAAATCCAGGGAATAAATCCCCAAATCCCACGAATCCGCTTTTTACAATTTTGACGA
>Ga0209192_10003256_pt1 | contig 11047 bp, 9 predicted proteins | sample ArcticOcean_MG_C_11_FD_187433 | JGI IMG/M metagenome (GOLD analysis project Ga0209192, IMG submission 187433) | Marine microbial communities from western Arctic Ocean - ArcticOcean_MG_CB2_154 (SPAdes) (version 2) | ecosystem: Environmental > Aquatic > Marine > Oceanic | place: Arctic Ocean... | reverse complement strand
CGCCAAATGCTTTTTTCATCTTGTTTTGTTTCCCTCGGAATCACGTAGAATCAACGACCTAATCTCAAAGGGGTTCTCGTTGACCACCCGGCCCAGCAGCGCCACATCCGCTAATCAGCATACGCCTATGATGCGCCAATACCTGGCGATTAAGGCCGAGCACCCTGACGAACTCCTGTTCTATCGCATGGGTGACTTTTATGAACTGTTTTTCACGGACGCGGTACAAGCCGCCGATGTCCTTGGTATTACGCTCACTGCCAGAGGCTCCTCTGCGGGGGAACCCATCCCTATGTGCGGTGTTCCTTTTCATGCTGTAGATACCTATCTTGCCAAGTTGGTTCAACGGGGGGTCTCTGTTGCCATCTGCGAGCAGATAGGCGATCCAGCGACCAGCAAAGGCCCGGTTGAACGAAAAGTCATGCGTATCGTGACCCCTGGGACGCTAACAGAAGAATCCCTATTGGACGCTGCGCGTGACAACCTTATCGCCGCCATAAGCACAGACGGCTCATCCTTTGGCCTTGCTACCCTGGATGTCTCCAGCGGTCGATTTGAGCTCGCTGAACATCCCGTTGAAACCAGTCTGGTCAGTGAACTTCATCGATTGGCACCCGCAGAGATTATCCTAATGGATAATCAGGAGTACCCGCTAATTGCCACGGAACATGCCGGTTCAAGAAGACGTTCTGAGTGGGAATTTGACCTAACCTCTGCCAGGGCGGGACTGACAAAACAGTTTAATGTAAGAGATCTTGCCGCGTTTGATTGTGATGATATGGACCTTGGGCTTCGCGCTGCCGGGTGCCTGCTCGCCTACGTGCAGGAAACCCAGAGGACCGAACTGCCACATATTAATCGTCTGCAAAAGTTAACCGGTGATGAGTCGGTTCACATCGACGGCTCTTCCCGGCGAAACCTGGAACTGACGCTCAACATACATGGGGGCGAAGAACACACACTTTTTGCCGTGTTAAACAAAACAGCGACTAGCATGGGTGCGCGCCTGCTGCAGCGCTGGATAAACCGTCCTATACGTTCTCGCCATGCACTCAACGGGCGCATGGACGCCATTGATCGAATTGTGGCCGGCAAGCACGCTGAGCCTATGTTTTCCTACCTACGGAATATTGGTGATATTGAACGAATACTGGCCCGTGTCGCGCTTCGTTCCGCCAGGCCAAGAGACCTTGCGCGCCTTCGGGATGCACTCGCGATCCTGCCAGAACTCAGCGACCTGCTTGGTACGATAGAAGCAGATCGCATTTCGAATCTCGCGCAGAAATGTCAACCGCTTCCCGAGCTGGCAAGTGAACTAGACAAAGCCATTATTGAGAATCCACCGGTGGTGATCCGCGAGGGCGGGGTCATCAAAAGAGGATACGACGACGAACTCGATGAGCTCCGTTCCATCAGCGAGAACGCGGCAGGATATCTGATCAAACTAGAGACCGAAGAACGAAAACTCACCGGGCTCAGCACACTTAAGGTCGGATATAACCGGGTACACGGCTATTACATCGAAATCAGTAAAAGTCAGGCGGAAAAAGCCCCTGTCCATTACGTCCGTCGCCAGACCCTCAAGAATGCGGAACGCTTTATTACGCCAGAACTGAAGACTTTTGAGGACAAAGCGCTTAGCAGCAAGAGCCGAGCACTGGCCAGAGAGAAGCACCTATATGACCAGGTGCTGGAGCTGTTAGTTGGGCAGCTAACGCTGCTACAGGATCTTGCTAACGCCATATCTGAGCTTGATGTGATCAACACCCTGGCGGAGCGGTCGGTTACATTGCAACTGGTTAGACCCGTGTTGACCCAGGACCCGGCACTAGAAATAGAGCAGGGTCGACACCTTGTTGTTGAACAAACGATGGACGGTACTTTCATCGCCAATGACCTTGACCTGGGCGATAAGACACAGTTATTGATTATCACCGGTCCTAACATGGGCGGTAAATCGACTTACATGCGCCAGTGCGCGATTATTACATTGTTGGCGCATATTGGCAGTTTCGTGCCTGCCCGGTCGGCAAGCATTGGCGCCATCGACAGGATATTTACCCGTATTGGGTCATCTGACGACCTTGCGAGTGGTCGATCCACCTTTATGGTCGAGATGACTGAAACCGCACTTATCCTTAACAGCGCCACACCCCATTCACTCGTGTTGCTTGATGAGATTGGCAGGGGCACATCGACCTTCGATGGTTTATCTCTGGCCTGGGCCGTCGCTAATTCGATCGCTACGGATATCGGCGCGTTGACCTTATTTGCAACACACTATTTTGAACTCACAACCCTGCCTGAAAACCTGACTCAAACTCGAAATGTGCATCTTGATGCCCGAGAGTTCGGTGAGGACATCGTTTTCATGTACACAGTCAATGACGGCCCGGCCAGCCAGAGCTACGGACTACAGGTGGCAAAACTCGCCGGCGTGCCGCAATCGGTTATCCGCATCGCCCAGAAAAAACTCAGGCAGCTAGAGGAAAACGAGGTCAGGATAGAGAAACATCCAGCACAGGCAGACCTTTTCAAAGGTGGGCCACCTGAACCTGATGAACTGCGGGTCCGGCTACAAGATCTGGATGTGGATTCACTGTCGCCAAGGGATGCACTGGATCTGATCTATGAACTACACGGATTGTCCAAACATTAGCCCTTGGCCAGGTCCATATGGCGGCTAATAAGACAAACCGCATCCGGACAAGCCGTTGCCAGCACTAAATAGACCAAACAACCGTGCATAGCCGCCCATAAACAACCTCGCGGTGGATTGTCAGGACCCAAAAAGCTGATAGAATGCCTCTTTTTACAGATTTGTAAGCTCAAGGGAACGATATGACATTTGTAGTAAGTGACGGTTGTATTAAATGTAAGCACACGGATTGTGTAGAAGTGTGCCCGGTAGATTGTTTTTACGAAGGACCCAACTTTCTGGTCATCAATCCTGATGAGTGTATTGATTGCGCCCTGTGTGAACCTGAGTGCCCGGTCGACGCCATTTACTCTGAAGATGAGCTTCCGGAAGCAGAGCAGGAGTATCTCGAATTGAATGCAGAACTTTGCGAGACCTGGCCAAACATTACTGAAAAGAAAGACCCATTACCCGATGCCGAGGACTGGGCAGAGGTGAAGAACAAGCGGGACCACTTAGTAACCTGAGCACCGGCAGGAAACGAGCTTCAACTCGTTTCCTGTATCCCGCCCTAACGCCTTAAGCGCCTACACTGGGGAATGCTCAGCGAGCGGGAAGATACTTCAGCGGGTCAACTGGTTTCCCGTCTCGGCGAATCTCAAAGTGCAGCATCTCAACATTGGCGACTGATTTACCTACCCGTGCAATAGATTTCCCTGCACGCACTTTTTCACCCTCCTTCACTAGCATCTTCTCGTTGTTACCATAAGCCGATAGAAAATTATCATTGTGTTTAACGATCACCAGCTGTCCATAACCCTTAAGGTTACCCCCCGCATAAACAACCACGCCATCGGCTGACGCCGTGACCGTATCACCTATGTCTCCCGCGATATCGATTCCTTTGTTAACGGGCTGAACAAGGGAAAACCGATTAAGGACTCTCCCCTTGAGCGGCCACCGCCAGCTGGCAACAGACGCTTTGGGCACGATCGGCGGCGCTGGTCGTTTAGATAGTGGTTTAGAGGACGATTGGGTCGCACCCGGACCTGCGTCTTTTTCAGGTGACTTTGCCGAGCCACGGAGTCGAATCGACTGGTTAACATAGATCGTGTACGGGGGACGTACCCCATTAATTCGGGCCAGGCTCTTGTAATCAAGCCCATAACGAAAGGCGATGGAGTAAAGGCTGTCGCCCTTCCTGACCACATACGTTCCAGTACCACCCGCCATCGTGTAAATCGGAGGGAGTCCAGCACACCCGGTGATCAAAAACACCAATAGCAGCAGGACCGGGCCGGTACGCTCGGTCTTGTTATTCCACATCCTTTCCGGCATTCGATTCTTTTAGGAAAGCAAACCTGTCCATGAGAAAAATAACGAAGAAACCTGCGACCAGGGATGCCAGCGCCAGCACAACCTCTGGATCACTACCGGTTAACTGCTCATACGCCCCGGGCAATACAGGTTCCTGCACCACTGGAACCTGGCCTCCATCGGATTGGATTTGATAACTGGTCGTGCGTTTCCAGGGCCAGATTTTTGTCAGCGATCCCAGCATGAACCCGACAAGCACCGCCACCGTCACATCATAAAATCGCGCAAGCAGTAACCGCAGGATTCGAGAAAAACACATCAGGCCGACAACGCACCCGAAGCCTACGTAACCAAGTGTCAACAACTCAAGGTTTTTTATCGCGCCAATCACTGTCTGGTAAAGGCCAAGTACCAGCAGCAGAAAAGACCCAGACAAGCCCGGCAGGATCCAGGCACACACGGCAATGCAACCACCCATAAACAAGGCGAAACCTGAAACCTCTGCTTCGAATGGCGTCATACGCACCACCAACATACCAACAGCAACGCCGAACCCGAGCGCAAAACCACTTTCCATCGACAAAGGCAGCAGACGCCGTCCCACAAAGACGATGGATGACAGCACCAGGCCAAAAAAGAAAGACCAGATGCCAACGGGATGCTCAGTAAGAAGGTAGCTGACGCCACGGGCCAAAATGAGAACCGAGACAAGCATGGCGCCAAACAACACAACCAAAAACCCAAGGTCATACTTCTTCCACCACGCGGCAAAACCGATCTTAGGCAGTTCCAACAGACTAAACGGAGTTAACCGCGCAATGCCATTGACCAGTCGCTCGTAGAATCCTGAAACAAACGCAATAGTGCCGCCTGATACGCCTGGGACAACCTCGGCCGCACCCATCAGGACCCCTACTAGCACCATACGAATATATTGATTCATAGCATCAGGCTCAGGACTTGCCGCTCAGGAGGGGCACAAACCTGACCGTCTCAAGCACTCGCTGTTCTACTTCATCACCGTGTCTTTGAACCAGAACCAGCTCCTGGTGACGCGCTTCACCCACTGGAACCAGCATCCTGCCCGTAGGTGAAAGTTGTTCAATCAGCGCCTCCGGTATGACCCGGGGAGATGCAGTAACGATAATCGCATCAAACGGACCGCGCTCCGGCCAGCCCATTCCACCGTCTGCATGTTTGAACTGAATGTTGCGGTAACCGATTGTCGCCAGTAATTCCTTGGCACGATTTAACAACCCACCGATACGCTCAACGGTGTACACCTTAGGTACGAGCCGCGCCAGAACCGCCGTCTGGTAACCAGACCCTGTACCGACTTCAAGTACGTTCTCGATCGGCCCACCGGCGAGTAACGCCTCGGTCATTTTGGCAACAATATACGGTTGCGAGATTGTCTGGTTAAACCCTATAGGCAGCGCTGTGTCTTCGTAGGCACGATGCGCCAACGCTTCATCGACAAACGCATGACGCGGTGTTTCACTGATAACATCCAAGATATGCTCATTGCATATACCCTGCTCTCTAAGCCGCTCCACCAGCCGACTCCTGGTCCGCTGGGAAGTCATGCCGATACCCTTCAGGTCAAGCTCTGTCGTCATACGGATTCATCCTTAACCAGGAACAACTCACGAAGCAGGCTGGTTGCATAGCTTCCCGGCGGCAGCCTGAACTGTATAACAAGCGCGTTTTCTGCCGCGGACCAACTCATCTGATCGGGTCGAACGATAAGCTCACGGGTGTCGACTTTCGCACCCAGCTTCCTCAGTCCGGCCGCCCAGGACTGTTCCGTTTCATCAAAATATTCTTCTCCTGGTTGGGGATCCCTGGACTTGCCGATTAACGGCCCCTGTGCCACTTCCTGCGCATCACCCAGTTCCAGGTGTTTTGCGAGAAACCCGTTGAACAACCACGAACGCGCCGAGGATATCAACATTCCCCGGTTGCCGCGGACTCGCTCGCCTTTTCGAAGTAACTGATCCGCGAGGATAAGATTATTTCCATTCTTGCCGAACCGTTGCGGTCCAAAGTAGTTGGGAAACCCATGCTCGGACAAATACTCTAATCTTTCAACAAGATCGCCACTTTGTGATTCTGTTAGCTTCTCATGACGAACTTTGATCTGGAAAACATTGCACTGCAACTGGCCACGTCGCAACTTGCTGCGGTGCCAGGTCATAGAATTCACCACAACACCTTCGACTGAAAACAACTTCCAGTCTACATTGGTACCTGATGGTAAATAACAGCTAAACCACTGAGTGGTGACCCCATGCCTGTCCTTTCGACCCGCATAGCTAACATCCAGATCCCGGACATCCAAAAAACTGGCCAACTGGTAGGCTACCCAACCCGTGTTCGCGCCGGTTTTTTCAATTTCTATATAGAGGTGCTCACCTGTCCCCGTGGGTTCAAATGGCAAAATCTCATCAACCAAAAATTCATCGTGCAGGGTTTTTATACTGCCATTGATCGTCGGGCGCGATTGCAACGTCCGAAGTAGCTCGTTCGAGTATTGCGGTATCCTGTGATCGGCCATCGCGTGCATCGTTAAAACTTTTCCTTAATCTTCGACGAGCAGGAAGAAAATCTCTCCCTTTTTGATCAGGCCAAGCTCGCTTCGCGCGATGTCCTCTACCGCCTCAAGGCCCTGTTTAAGGTCAAGTATCTCGGCCTTCAGAACAGCATTTCGCCCACGACGACCGTCGTTTTCCGCAGCGCGCAATGACACCTGCTCACCGAGACTACTGACCTGCGCAAAACTGCCCTGCCCTGTCCACAGCCGAGTCTGGAGGCCGGCAATTGCCAACAGCAGCAAGACTACAAAGATGTGGAAAGGTGTGATCATCTCTTAAATTCTGTCATTCCCTTATAGATAGCCGAGCTATGGTCTTCTATTCTCAGCAACCGGTTATACTTTGCAACCCTGTCAGAACGACAAAGCGACCCTGTTTTGATCTGTCCTGCGGCTGTGGCAACCGCCAGGTCGGCGATTGTTGTGTCCTCTGTCTCGCCTGAACGATGGGAAATAACCGTTGTATAACCCGCCTCTCGGGCCAGTTTAATAGCTTCAAGGGTCTCGGTCAGGGTTCCAATCTGGTTGACTTTGATCAGAATTGAGTTGGCAATCCCCTCGTCTATGCCTTTTTTCAGTATTGCCGGATTAGTCACAAAAAGGTCGTCACCCACTAGCTGGACTCGATCTCCGAGTATCTTGGTGAGATATGCCCACCCGTCCCAATCACTCTCATCAAGACCATCTTCAATCGACAGAATTGGATACCGATCTACCAGGTCAGCCAGGTAATCACTGAAACCTTCCGAATTGAACGCCTTGTCTTCGCCGGACAGCACGTAGCTACCATCCTTGTAGAATTCGGAGGCGGCACAATCAAGCGCCAGGTAAACATCTTCACCTGCCTTGTATCCCGCCTTGTCTATCGCCTCCATAATCATCTGAAGCGCGGCTTCGTTACTGGGCAGGTTGGGGGCAAAACCGCCCTCATCACCTACCGCTGTACTCAAGCCGTTCGAAGAAAGCACCGCTTTTAAGGTATGAAATATTTCCGCGCCGCACCTGAGCGCCTCAGCGAACGTCGCAGCACCCACAGGCTGAATCATGAACTCCTGAATATCGACGTTGTTATCCGCATGCTCACCACCATTTAGGATGTTCATCATTGGAACCGGCATGCTGTATCGACCCGGTCTACCATCGAGCTCCGCCAGGTATTCGTACAACTGCAACCCTCTTGCTTTTGCAGCCGCTGCGGCGGTTGCAAGAGAGACCGCAAGCATGGCATTTGCGCCAAGGTTACCCTTGTTCTCAGTACCATCCAATTCAATCATCATCTGGTCGATATCAGCCTGCGCCTGAACATCGCGACCAATGAGCATCTCACGCAGGCGAGTATTAACGTTCTCGACAGCCTTGCGGACACCCTTACCCATATATCGGGACGGGTCCTTATCACGAAGCTCAAGGGCCTCGCGAGAACCGGTAGAAGCACCTGATGGCACACCGGCAGATCCGGTGAATCCACCTTCAACTTCTACCTCGGCCTCGACCGTTGGGTTACCGCGAGAGTCAAGAATTTCCCTCGCTCTAATATCAATAATTTTCATAATAACTGCTCTGTTGCTCCCCTTTGTTTTAATCGAATTTTTAAAAAATGTTTGAAACAGCTAGTGCTAACAATAATGTTGAAAAAACGGTGCTGAAAAAACAGTGCTGAAAAAACGGTGCTGAAAAAACAGTGTTGCGCAAAACCTCTTAAGCAAGATTGGGTTTTACGACGGCATCAATTTGCACCAGAGTGGTAAGCAATTCTTTAATCTCATGCATTGGCCAGCTGTTCGGCCCGTCACTCATCGCCTTTTCCGGGTCTGGATGAGTTTCCATAAACACGCCGTGCACGCCGGCGCCAATCGCGGCCCTTGCCAGTACCGGCACCATCTCTCTTTGCCCCCCGGAGGTGGCACCTTGTCCGCCCGGCAACTGCACGCTATGGGTTGCATCAAAAACCACGGGGCAACCTGTCTCACGAAGAACGGCTAATGAACGCATATCCGACACCAGATTGTTGTAACCAAAGCTCGCGCCACGTTCACACACCATGATCTGGTCATTGCCGGTCGCTTTGGCTTTGCTAACAACGTGTTGCATGTCCCAGGGGGCCAGAAACTGACCCTTCTTAATATTAACAGGCAAGCCCAAACCAGCGACCCGTTGAATATAGTTGGTCTGCCGGCACAGGAAAGCCGGGGTTTGTAGCACAGATACAACATCTTTTATTTCATCCAGCGGGGTATCTTCATGCACGTCAGTAAGCACCGGCACCTGCAGTTCCGTCTTAACCCGGTCAAGAATTCGAAGACCTTCGCTGATCCCGGGTCCACGATAGCTCTCGTGGGAAGACCGATTAGCCTTGTCGAATGATGACTTGTAAATAAACTGGATATCCAACGACTCGCAGACTTCCTTCAGATACGCGGCTGTCTCCATCGCCAGCGCTTCAGTTTCAATGACGCAGGGACCTGCAATCAGGAAAAAAGGTGACGTATCGGTGATCTCTCGGCCACAAAGTTGCATGCTATTTCTACCAGAATTCCCAAAACACGAAGTATACAGGTTACAGGCTAGCTGTTACGCCTAACTGTTTCGCCTAACTGTTTCGCCTAACTGTTTCGCCTAACTGTTTCGCCTAATCAATGCCGCTTCAATGAAACTAGTGAACAATGGGTGACCATCACGGGGCGAGGACGTGAATTCGGGATGAAACTGACTCGCGACGAACCAGGGGTGGTCTTTATACTCAATCACCTCAACCAACACATTGTCGGCACTTCTGCCGGCCACTTTAAGACCTGCCGCCTCCAGCGCAGGGACAAAATTATTGTTGACCTCATATCGATGACGGTGCCGCTCCTTGATTTCTGACTCACCGTAGATTTGATAGGTGAGGGAATCGCCGGACAGATTGCAAACCTGCGCCCCCATCCTCATCGTGCCGCCCAGGTTTGAATCCTCATCCCGGGTTTCTGTCCCACCTTCTTCGTTGACCCACTCGGTAATCAGCGCGATTACCGGATACTGGGTAACTGGATTGTTCTCCGTGGTATCGGCGTTTTCCATGCCTGCAAGGTTTCTGGCGATGTCGACAACTGCAGCATGCAAGCCGTAACAGATGCCAAGATAGGGAATCTTATTTTCCCTGGCATAACGAGCCGCAGCCACCTTACCTTCGAAACCTCGCTCACCAAAACCACCGGGCACCAGGATCGCATCGGCATCGACCAGCGCGCCTATCCCCTTTTCTTCTATTTCGACAGAATCAATGAAATCGACATCAACTCGAGTAAGCGTCTGTATACCGGCATGCAGAAGCGCCTCGTTCAAAGACTTGTAGGCATCCAGCAGGTCCATGTACTTGCCGATCATCTTGAGCTTTATCGTTTGCTTGGGGTTTAATTGCGCATCGACGACTTTTTCCCAGTCGGAAAGGTCAGCCGGGCCAACCTCCAGGCCAAGCTTATCCACAATAATATCATCCAGGCCTTGCTCGTTAAGCATCGATGGAATTCGATAAATGGTGTCTGCGTCGATCAGGGGAATCACCCCTTGAGGCTCGACATTAGTAAAGAGCGCAATCTTGTCCCTGGCGCTTTTTGGAATCTCGTGATCAGACCTGACAATCAGGATGTCTGGTTGCAGGCCAATAGAGCGGAGTTCTTTCACTGAATGCTGGGTTGGCTTGGTCTTGGTCTCACCCGCCGTTGCTATGTAAGGCACAAGGGTCAGGTGCATTAGTAACGTCCGTTTCGACCCCATCTCAAAGCGAAGCTGTCTGACCGCTTCAAGAAATGGCTGGGACTCTATGTCACCCACAGTGCCGCCAATCTCGACGATAGTTATTTCAGCGCCTTCGGCAGCTTTTAAAATTTTGGCTTTGATCGCATCTGTAATATGTGGAATCACCTGAATAGTGGCGCCAAGGTAATCTCCCCGGCGTTCCTTTGCGATGACATCGGCGTAGATCCTGCCAGTCGTGAAGTTATTAATCCTGGTCAGGTTACTGCAGGAACGGACAAACCGCTCATAGTGGCCTAGGTCAAGATCTGTCTCCGTACCATCTGCAGTGACATAAACCTCGCCATGCTGCAGTGGGCTCATCGTTCCCGGATCCACATTGATATAGGGATCGAGTTTTAGCATGGTGATATTCAGACCGCGGGCTTCGAGAATCGCCCCGAGCGAGGCTGCAGCGATGCCTTTTCCAAGAGAGGAAACTACACCACCAGTAACAAAAATAAAGCGAGACATTGGACTCCCATCTGACAAATATAGGTCGCAAGATGTGTGACCAAGATGGGATTACAGACTAACACGTAGGCCAATCTGCCTCAATGTAATTCTTGGACGTGACAGGCTTTCGGCCGGTTATTTTCGCGTCAGCACACGGCAAGCATTTTTAAGCATCTCTTTAAAACTGTCAGCAGTCTCGCAGCACGCTGTCAGCCAGAGAAAGGGAGACATTAAAGCCTTCTTCTTCGATCCCGGCCGCCCATCCGTCG
>Ga0209192_10003252_pt1 | contig 11053 bp, 9 predicted proteins | sample ArcticOcean_MG_C_11_FD_187433 | JGI IMG/M metagenome (GOLD analysis project Ga0209192, IMG submission 187433) | Marine microbial communities from western Arctic Ocean - ArcticOcean_MG_CB2_154 (SPAdes) (version 2) | ecosystem: Environmental > Aquatic > Marine > Oceanic | place: Arctic Ocean... | reverse complement strand
ACCTTGTTAGCAAAATCGCTCCTGTACTGTTCTTTTATATAATGTTCTTTTCTCTTATTTAATTTAATATCCTCTTCTTTTATATTCTCTTATCTTATCTACCATGGGATGTTCCTAGGATTATGTAATTGTTAACCATTATTCATAGACATCTTTTGAGATAACTTACGAGCTTGGTCATGTATAGATTCTTTTTCTCTAACTTTTTCTAATCCATTCACCCTTTGGTTTTCTTCTACCTGTTCTTCCACCTCATTCATTATTTGCTTGTAATCTTCTTCGTCATATTCTTCTAACCAATCTTGTTGCAGCAAGTGCTTTAAATGAAGAGTAACTTCCTTTTCGTCTATCCTCGTCTTAAATGCAATGTCTTCAGGTGAGGGGAGAAATCCATTGTCTTGGCTACCGATACACCAACAACCAACAACAAGAAAATCTCTTTGTACAGGGGTCATTTCCATAAACTTTCTTTCACCTATCAGCTTTCTTCCGAACATTCTGAACCAAGGTTGCTCTTTAGAATAGTTCTTATTATTTTTTTTATAGTGTTGATATTCTTTCCACTTCTTACACCTCAATTTCAATTCTTTCATCTTTGCTCCTTAAATTTAATTGCTCTATCTCTTCAGCTCCATGTAATGAGATTAATTGCTTAATAAATCTGTCTTGACTTGTCAGCGACTCCGTCAGCAGCTTATCTACATCTGCTTGAGCTCTTACTAACCCCTTACTTTTTGAATGCTTGATGAGTCTTTGGCGAACATTATTTAAAGCATTAATTAGGGTTGTGTGGTGAGCAACAAATCGCCATTTAAAAGTTCCTGTTGAAAAGTCTTCGTACTCTTGAGTTTCCCAAGCGTGTTCAGTTGCTATTATTCTTAAGTCGTCTTTAATTTTAATTGTTAGCATTTTTAATCCATTCTTCCACATCTTCAGATTTCCAAAATGTACTGCCAACTCTCTTTATTGGAGTAGGGAACTTACCTTGTTTTACCCATTGCCAAAGAGTAGATTTTGATATGTTTAATATTTGTTCTAGTTGCTTAACTTTGTATAACCTAATATCTGTATCCATGTTTTCACTGTCCTATACGATTAAAAAAACTGTATCTAATACGATTACATAAGATAATGTTATCTTCTCGTTACGTTTTGGTAAGGGGTAAAATACCAAAAACAGATATTTTTTGGTTTGATTGATATGAGTACCATTCGGATTCTATTGCTATGACTTACTTACGAGCATATTCTATAAATTTATTTTTTTTTAGGCATTCTTTATCCCATCACAATAATCAGACCATTGTTGCATATAATCTTTTCGTTGTTTTAAAAACTCTGCTCTAGCATATGCACCACCGTGCCTATCTGATGGGTTTTTATGTGATAACTGTATCTCTAATATGTCTGTATTAACCTCTAAAACCTCATCAGCAATAGTCCTCTGACTCGTTCTAAAGCCGTGCAACGAAGTATCTTCTTTAGTTACACCACTTGCCCTCAAATGCCTATATATGGCACTATCTGAATAATATCCACTGTCAGACTTATCACTACAAAATACATATGGTGAGGAAGTTTTGTAGGGGATTAGTTCCTGAAGAAGCTCTATAACTTTTGCACATAATGGAACAATATGTAATGACCCGTTGGTGTTCTTTTTTGTTTTTCCAACAACATATTTCCATTCGCTTTTCTGAAAATCAATTTCCTCCCAACGCATACTTCTTAATTCACCTTGCCTAGAAAAAACTAATGGCATTATTTGGAGGTAAGCTTTTATGTATGGATTATTGTTAGGCATTGCATCTATTTTATTTAGTATCTTCGCAAAGTCTTTGGGGTCAGTTGTTGAAACAAAGTTACCTTTAACATGTTCAGGTAGACTTTTTGCTAGACCATAAGCAATATTCATTTTAGCTACACCAAGTAGAGTAGCCCATGCAAATATAGTACTTATCATTCTACAAACTCTCTTTGCACTTTCTTTAGAGCCTCTATCAGATATTTTCTTACATGCTTCGTATATATCTAGTGCCTTAATATCATTAATAGGCTTCTTACCTATCTTTGTGTATATATCCTTCGGGAAGTAAGGGATTATCTTCTTCCATGTAACAGGAACGGTGTTGGGTTTGTATACATCATTAAAATACTTTTCAGCAACAGATTTAAAGGTATTTAATACTTCTTGCTTCCTAGCCTTCTTTTCATTGTCTTTGAGCTCTTTGGGGTTTAACCCCCTCCCAATTACTAGTTTGTTATTAGTATGAATTGACCTAGCCTCTTTAAGAGATAGGGTAGGGTAAGTACCTAAATTAAATTCAATTCTTTTTGTATCAAAGTAATATCTATGAACCCAATATTTTCCACCCTTTGAATTAACAATTAATGTAAGCCCATTACCATCAGATAGCTTTACTTTTTTATTGGATGTTTTTGCTTGTTGTATCTTTTTATCAGTCAAAGCCATAAGGGGGTAAAATTCCTATATAGTTTCTAAAAGGGGGTAAAGTTTTTGTATTACCCCCTAAATATTATCGGATATGATAGGATTAGTCTAAAGCATATAGGACAATAAAACAATGGAATGTGGAGTTATTACTTTGCTTATCGGATTATTTACTAGCTTATAATCCTTTGAATTGGTGGAGGTAAGCGGGATCGAACCGCTGACCCTCTGAATGCCATCCAGATGCTCTCCCAGCTGAGCTATACCCCCAAAATTTATTTAATCTCTATAGTTTGTTTCTGTTGGGAATTGATTTAAATCAATATAAGGTTCTGCTTTCCAACCCGACTTCCTATGTTCTGCAGTCACATTAGTAAATACGCCACCCCTTACAAAGAATTTAGCTGTTAACCTCATAAATCTTGGATCTGTAGCCTTAGCTAAATCATCAAGAATTTGATTAGTAACGGCTTCATGAAAGCATCCTTCATTTCTGAATGACCAAATATATAATTTGAGAGATTTTAGCTCCACACATTGTTTATCCGGGATATAATCAAGGTATAGAGTAGCGAAATCTGGCTGACCTGTTTTAGGACAAAGACATGTAAATTCTGGGATTTGCATATGAATATGAAAATCTCTTTTAGTATTTGGATTCTCAAAAGTTTCGAGGTTCTTTGTTGGCTGTGCTGTAGGCTTTGAACCTATTGATTGTGTTGTCATAATTAAATATTTATAAAAAAGAAACATTATACTGCTTTGATGAAATACTTCGTTAAATAAACTAAAGAAAGTTAAATTGAAATTAAAACAAATTAAACTTGCTGGATTCAAATCGTTTGTAGACCCAACTACAATTAAATTTAATGATAAATTAGGTGCAATTGTAGGACCTAATGGCTGCGGTAAATCAAATATAGCTGAGGCAGTAAAGTGGGTATTAGGTTCTTCCTCGGCAAAAGAGCTTCGTGGAAGTACTATGGAGGATGTAATCTTCTATGGCTCAGAGACTAGGCAGGCTGTCAGTCGTGCAAATGTAGAACTTATTTTTGACAATACTGAAAGTAGGGCTCCAGAAGAATGGTCAAAATATGCAGAAATTTCAGTAAAAAGAATTATTGAAAAAGAAAAAGGCTCCACTTATCTTATAAATAATACAGTTGTAAGGCGAAAAGATGTGGCAGATCTATTTTTAGGGACTGGCCTTGGGAGCAAAGGATATGCAATCATTGCACAGAATAGCATCACCCAAATTATTGAAGCAAAACCAGAAGATCTAAGAGGTTTTTTAGAGGAAGCTGCTGGAGTTAGTAAATACAAAGAGAGAAGAAAAGAAACTGAGTATAGGTTAAGGGATACAAAAGAAAATTTATCAAGGGCTCATGATTTAGTTCAGGAAATAAAAGCTCAAGCAACCAAGCTTAAATCTCAAGCTGAAACAGCTAACAGATACCACAAGCAACAAGAAAGTCTTATGTTTGGTCAAGCCCAGGTTTGGGCTTTGAAGAAACGAGTGACGAATGAAGCATGGGATTTAATAAAGAAAAAAATAGAAAGTCAGACGCTAGAGCTTGATCAGTTTACTTCTAAATTAAGAGAGCTTGAGTCGGGCGTTGAGTTAGCAAGGCAAGATCATACTAAAACCTCTGATGAGATTAATATTTTTCAGGCCAAATTTTATGAAGTTAATTCGATAGTATCAAATGCAGAAAATGCACTAAACAATATCAAAAATAACATCGAAAGACTAACTAAGGCACAGAATGATAGTAAGCAAAAAATAGGAGAAATAATTCTATTAGAAGGAGAGCTGAGTAAGGAGCTGAAAGAGAATAAAGATAAAATTGAAACTGAAACAGAGAGATTTGAAAGTCATGCAAAACTTAACTTAGAAAAGAAAGAGTCCTTTACAAGGCTAGATGCTAAGCTGAAAGAGGCCTTATCTAAAATTGAAAAAGCAAGAAATGATAGGGACGTAAAATCAAAAGAACTACATGAAGAATCATTATCTAAAATTGAAAAAGCAAGAAATGATAGGGACGTAAAATCAAAAGAACTTCATGAAGAATCATTATCTAAAATTGAAAAAGCAAGAAATGATAGGGACGTAAAATCAAAAGAATTACAAGAAACTGAAATTAGAATTAGTTCGTTAAACGACTTTATTAACGAGGATAAAAGTTCAGGTAATGTTGATTCATGGCTTGAAAATGAAGGGGTTAACAAAAACCAGCCTATTTTAGATCAGATTAAAATTGATGATGGATGGGATAGTTCATTCGGATATTTTCTAGAGGATCATATACATGCTTATGAAGCAGCAAATTTTGATATTATAAATTTAACTGAGCGTCCAAATAAATCAGTTATCTTAATTAATAATGATTTAGATTCAGGCATATTCAATTTCAACAAAAATCTGACTTCAGCAACAAGCGTTATCAAGGCAGATGACAAATATATTACCAATGCTATAAATGAATGGTTATGTAATGTTTACCTATCCGACGAAGGTCAAGTTAAGAAACATAGAGATTTAATGAGTTATGGAGATTTGTTGATATGTAAAAATGGTGATATTTATGGAAAAACATATCAGATCATCCGTTCAAAAAATGGTGGCAATGCAAACCTTCTTGCAAGAAAAAAACAATTAGATGAATTGGGGAAAAGATTACCAACCATTCAAAAATCTTATGAAGATGCAAATGAAGGGCTCAGTCAAATTCAAGAAGAGTCTAAGTTAAAAGAAGAAGAATTTATTTCACAAGCAAATGAAGGGCTCAGTCAAATTCAAGAAGAGTCTAAGTTAAAAGAAGAAGAATTTATTTCACAAGCAAATGAAGGCCTCAGTCAAATTCAAGAAGAGTCTAAGTTAAAAGAAGAAGAATTTTCTAATAAAAGAAATGAGTTATTTGCATCTGATAAATTAAACCAAGAAATTGATTTTAATATCAAATTAACAACAAATAAATGTAATGATTTAACTGAGAAGATAGAAGCTATTGATGTACAAAAAGTGAATCATGAAAAAATAATTGAAGATACTATTACTCAACTAAATGAAAATAGTTTTGAAACTTTTGAAGCTGATCTAAAGGTAAAAATAATAGAAAAAGAGAAAGCTGAAGAAAGTTTAAAAACTATTAGAGAAGTATTGACTTCAAAAGAAGAAACGCTAAAAGTATTAGAGTCTTCTCGTTTAGAAAAACAATATTCACTGAGCCCACTTCAGGAAAATCTTCAAGAAATAAAAATAGAAGAGCGTGAAAGCAAGGTCACTTTTGAACAATATTGTAGCGAATTAGAAAAGTCAGGTCTTGATGAGGATGAGTTGCTCAGTAAAATAAGTGGCGAGGATAGCTTGGCAAGTATTGAAGAAAAATGTATAAAAATTTCGGAGAAAATTGAAAGATTAGGCCCCGTTAATCTTGCTGCTATCGAAGAATTGAAGGTTATTGAGCAAAGAGAAGTGTATCTACAAAAGCAGATGGATGACCTTACTGAAGCATCTAACACCCTTATGCAAGCCATTCGTAAAATTGATTTAGAAACAAGAGAGAAGTTATCCCAAACCTACAAGACTGTGAACGATAACTTTAATTATTACTTTCAAGAATTTTTTGGAGGTGGTCAAGCTAAATTAGAACTTTTAGGTGATGAAATCCTAGATTCTGGATTTCAAGCTGTAGCGCAACCACCCGGTAAAAAAAATACATCAATTGTAAACTTGTCAGGTGGAGAAAAAGCTTTGACAGGTATTTCTCTAGTTTTTGCTTTATTTAAACTTAATCCAGCACCTTTTTGCATTATGGATGAGGTTGATGCTCCTCTAAGTGATGGCAATGTAGAAAAATTCTGCTCTATCGTAAAAACAATGTCAGAAGCAACACAGATTATTTTGGTAACACATCAAAAACCGACAATGGAAATGACTGACCAATTAATCGGCGTCACATCAGTTGAAAAAGGAATATCTCGTATTGTTGAGGTTAACTTGCAAGGTGTTGAAAAAGTAGGAGTTAAGAATTAAAATAATATTATGAGCGACGTTCAATTAACCCTACTATCACTTGGTTTTTTCATAATACTAATTATGATTTTACATAACTGGATTCAGTTAAGAAAACATAAGAAAAAAAACTCAAAAAAACCATATCAAAAGTCAGAAATAACAGATGATAATGATCCTCTATTCAATCAGGCCACCCCTATTTTTGAAAGAGAAAAGCCTGTAAACCATAATGAAGATGGAAGCGCATCAGAACAACTTATAAGAGAAAACTTACCAAATGGTATATATAGAGAAACTGAGGCAGTTGCGTCTATTACAACAAAAATAATTCAGGAAGGCACTAAAAATTTACTTATTGATGAATTATCAAAAAATCCAGATGCTCGAATTTATGTTCGTAACAGCAATGAAATATGGACAACTGGTGAAGCTCTTGATGAAAGTATTCGGTTTGATCAAGTCTTAATAACTTTTTTACTAACATCAAGAAAAGGTGTTAAAACTGAAGATGACATCAAAAGTTTCCAATCGTTTGTGTTGAGCTTAAAAGAAAGTTTGGACGGCTCACTTTTTTGGTTAGCAAATCAAGATATCAGCTTAGTATCAGTTGAGTTAGATAAATTTAGGATAGAGGTTGATCAGTCTTTATCTTTGAAGGTCATACCCAAATCTGACTCATCTTTTGAATCAGGTGCTCTGATTGAATTTTTTGAAAATCCTAAAATTATTTCTAATAAAAATGGATTCCATGAATTAAAAAATTCTACTTCTGAAATGAATAATATATGTCAATTACTATCTTTATCTGGGAAGAAGCTTGACATTAATACTGAAACTTTTTTACAGGGTATATTATTCAAAATGGATGTACCAAATACAAAAAACGTAACTTACTCTTTCAATGAGATGGTTAAATTAATTGATCTTGCCAAAGCAAAATTAAATGGTATTTTAGTTGATGTAAATAGCAATGAGCTTAATGATGAACAAATTAGTAAAATATACGTATTGCTTAAAGGTATTGAAGACAAGATGATTAAGAAAAATATTATGCCTGGAAGCAATTCAGCAAAAAATATATTTTCATAATATGCAAAATAAAATACAAGTAAAAAAAGAAATACAGATATTGAGAATTAAAATACAAGAACATTCTTATAAGTATTATGTTGACAATAATCCTTCTCTTTCAGATTATGAGTTCGATTCTTTGTACCAAAAACTAATAAAGTTAGAAGAAGCTTTCCCAGAGCTAATAACCTCTGAATCGCCAACTCAAAGAGTAGGATCTGAAACAAACGAGGCTTTTAAACAGGTGAAACATCTTCAACCGATGCTTTCATTAAGTAATGTATTCACAGTTGATGATTTAATTGCTTTTGATAAAAGAGTATGCGATGAAATAGGAGTTACAGATGTTGAATACTCTGCTGAACCTAAGTTTGATGGCTTAGCTGTATCATTAATTTATGACGAAGGAAGATTCACTCTTGGCTCCACAAGGGGGGATGGTTATGTAGGTGAAGATGTTACCCATAACCTTAAGACAATAAAGACCATCCCTTTAAAGCTAGAAGGCGTTGATATGCCAAAAAAAATAGAGGTGAGAGGTGAGGTAGTTATGCTTATCAAAGACTTTGAATTACTCAACCATAAACAAGAAGAATCAGAGCAAAAATTATTTGCAAACCCAAGGAATGCAGCAGCTGGAAGTTTGCGCCAAATAAATTCTAGCCTGACCGCAAAAAGACCCTTGAGCTTTTTTGCATACAGTATTCATTTATTTGAAGACCAACATAAATTAAGCACCCATTCAAAAGGTTTAGAGTTATTAAAAGACTATAAAATTCCAACTTCTAATTTAGCCACAACAACTAGTGGAGTCGATGGCTTGCAAAATTATTATGACAAAATAGTTGGGATGCGAGGTAAATTACCATTTGATATTGATGGGATTGTTTATAAAGTAAATTCTTTGAATTATCAGGATGAATTAGGTTTTATCTCGAGAGCACCTAGATGGGCCACAGCGCATAAATTTCCAGCTGAAGAGGCAGAGACGCTCGTGTTAGATATAACAGTGCAAGTAGGACGGACTGGCTCAATAACGCCTGTTGCTAGATTGAAACCAGTTAATGTTGGTGGAGTTCAAGTCACTAATGCAACACTTCATAATGAAGACGAACTTAAAAAAAAGGGTGTGCACATTGGTGATTACGTAAGTATAAGGAGGGCAGGGGATGTTATCCCTGAAATAGTAAGAGTAATTAAAGAAAAAAGATCTGATTTAGTCAAGATATTCAATATGCCGAAGTTTTGCCCTGTTTGCAAAACAATGCTTTTGAAAGAGGTGGGCGAAGCAGTTTTGCGATGCCCTAATGGTTTGTCTTGTAGTGCTCAAAAGAAACAAGGATTTATGCATTTTTGCTCGAGAAAAGCTATGGATATAGAAGGTCTTGGGGAGAAAATTGTTGACCAGCTAATAGAAGAAAAACTTATAAATAACTTTTCTGATATATATAGACTTAAGCATGAGCAATTAATTGAGCTAGAAAGGTTTGCAGAGAAATCAGCAGAGAATCTAATCGGTGCAATTGAGAAGTCAAAAAAAACAACCTTAGCTAAATTAATATACGCACTTGGTATAAGGAATGTAGGGGAAGCTACAGCATTCGATCTAGCAGGGCACTTTAAATCACTTCAAAAAATAAAAGTAGCAAGCATAGAGGAGTTAGAAAATATCCCAGATATTGGGCCAACGGTTGCAAAATCTATCAATCATTACTTTAATGCCACAGAAAATTATTCACAGTTGATGGCTATTTTGGATTCAGGAGTGTTCTTTGAAAAAATAATGGCTGATACTTCGAAGCAAAGTAACGAACTAAATGGGATGATATTTGTCCTTACAGGTACGTTACCATCACTTAAAAGAGAAGCAGCAAAAAGCTTAATATTAAATTGTGGTGGGAAAGTTGTAGGTAGCGTTTCTAAAAAAACTGACTATCTTGTTTCAGGCGCAGATGCCGGAAGTAAGTTAGATTTGGCCGAGAAATTAGATGTAAAAATTATTAATGAGTCAGAATTACTAATCTTAACTAAAAATATTGGATCATAATGAAATTAGAAAATACATTAAGTTTTATAATTATATTACTGTTTACAAGTAATATTTATGCATATAATAAAAAAAACCCATGTGAAATATTAATTAACGATGGAAAAAATTTAGCAGCAATTGATGCAGCAAAGAAGATGGAAGGGCAATATGATAAGAACTTCTGCTTGGGAAAAGCTTATTACAATGAAAATATGTACAAATTAGCTATGAAATCATTTGATGATAGTGAAGAATATTCTGATTTACCAGCAGACCAAATGTTTTCAATACTATACAAAGGAGCAGTTCAAAGGGATATGGGGAATTTGAGCATCTCATCAAAAACATTCACACGCGGTCTTGAAACTGCCAAATTGGGTAATAGTAAGTACTTACAAATGGAAAGAAGGTTTCTTTATCAGCTAGGTGAAAATGGCCTTATTAGTAATAACTTTGATGAATCTATTGATTTTTTCTCGAAGTCGATTGTTATATCTGTAAATGATGATGAGAGAGCGTCTGGGTTCAATGCACTTTCTAAAGCTTACTATGGAAAAAAGAAGATTAATAGGTCTATTGAGTACGGCGTAAAAGCTTCTAATATGTATCTCAAGATTGGCGCTTTAAGCGAATATGCAGATTCTCAGTTTTTACTTGCTAGCTACCATTTGGAGGATAATGCCCCTGATCGCTCTTTAAAGCTTTTAGTTAAGCTTGAAAAGTTCGCAATTGATAATGGCAGTCAATATTATGAGGCGAGATCACTCTTGAAGCAGTCAATTGTTTATAAAAGTACCGGTGACATTAAGAAAGCTGATATTAAACATGAAAAAGGTATGGGCATTGCTAAAGTAATTGGAGCTAAGGACTTATTACCAACAGGTCAATAATGTTTTCTATTTTACATAATATACATTATACGAAGTAATACGCATTAGATATCAATGATACCTCTTCTAATAAATATATAAAAAATTATAAAAAACAGTTATTTAAAATATAAAGATAATAAAGATAATGAAGTTAAAGTTAAGGAAGTAATATTTTCATAATATTCTAATTGGTTTAAAAAAACTCATGCTGATATATTTTAAATTCAGCATGAGTTTTTACTTTTTATAGTTGTTTAGTTAATCTTAAAGGTAATTAGCTTACCTTCAAGCATCATAGGTATGATGATAATATTTTTCTCATGAATTATTTCATGATCTGCAACACCTTGAGATAGCTTCAATACTTCTTTAAATCTTCCATTGCGCTGAATATGAAGTAATTTACCACCAACCCAATCTGCAACATAATATGCCCCGTTGCCATCAGATTCAACTCCATCTAAATTACCGACAGCTTTTCCATTACCAAGAGACTTTATTTTTTTAGTTTTTAATGAAATTGTTTTAAGATGACCTACTTCTGCAGCTGCCCAACCGTCAGTTGGATGACCCCAGCTACCAACTATTAATTGACCTTTTTCGTAGTGCAA
>Ga0209192_10003249_pt1 | contig 11069 bp, 16 predicted proteins | sample ArcticOcean_MG_C_11_FD_187433 | JGI IMG/M metagenome (GOLD analysis project Ga0209192, IMG submission 187433) | Marine microbial communities from western Arctic Ocean - ArcticOcean_MG_CB2_154 (SPAdes) (version 2) | ecosystem: Environmental > Aquatic > Marine > Oceanic | place: Arctic Ocean... | reverse complement strand
GGGTGATGATCCTGAGATGACCAAGGCCATGAAAGGCACAGAGAAATTGGTCATACAGATGTTCAAGGACTGTGTTGAAGAAGAGAAAGCATGGGCCAAGTACCTGTTCAAGGATGGATCCATAATAGGACTCAACGAGAAACTGTTGGGCAACTACGTGGAATGGATCGCCAACAAGAGACTGAGGGCACTGGGATATGATCCAATATATGACGTGTCTGCATCAGCCAACCCACTACCATGGACCACACACTGGCTGTCAAGCAAAGGCATGCAGGTGGCACCACAGGAAACGGAAGTGGAAAGTTACATCTCGGGTGGTATCAAGCAAGACGTCAAGAAGGGCCAATTCAGCAAATTTAAGTTATAATCCCGGCGATTTTTAGCATCCATAAATACTGGCATGCCAAGGATATCAAGACACAGAGACAGATGTAGGACAGGTCACAAGTGTGACTTCACCGCACCCGTGCTGGCATCTCAATATTCAGTGTTCGCCAATGGTAAACCAATATTAGTACAGGGCAACAGGGTGGCGCCACACTTGATCAAAAACCCTGCTTTCCCACCAGTAAGACCACCGTGTATTCCACACAAGGCCAAACTCACGGGCAGTTCAAGGACCGTGTTCGTTAGAGGTATAGGCGTTGGACGTAAAGACGACAAGGCTGACTTCGGTGCAATGAGAGGAGCCTCTCAAAACGTTTTCGCAGGATAATCATGGCAGTAAAAAAAGGGCTTAAAAAACTAGTCGAAAGCACACCAGACTTCAGCAACCAGCACATAGAAAATGCGGTCAACGGGCTCAAGATAGGTTGGGTGACCAAGACATTCACCCTAGACACAGCTTTAAAGAACAGTAATAATCTCACAGACACACAGAAGAACGATGCCAGGCTAACAATAAACAACGTACCACATCTGAACATTGGCAGATACATGAACGACATGCTAGTCCACACTGCGACCATCTTGGATGGATCTATAGTGCCTGTACCAGCTGATGAAACACAGACAGTGGACTTCCTCGAGATACTACAACAAGTGCAACTGCTACAAGATCTCATACCAGAACTACTCGGCACAACAGCACACGAGAAGAACAGAGATGTTAATGATCATGTTGGTACTCTGAACAACAAGTTCCTGGAGACCGAGGACAGTTCTTTACCTGTGTTCACATCACTCAGAGAATCGATAGCATTTATCAGTGACAAGGCCATTGCTACGGACACCTTGTACCAAACAGCACTCACGAACATGACTACATTCGTAGACAGCCTGGTAGGAGACTCAACAGACTTTCAACAGACGCTGAACACTTTTGCCACAGCGGTTGCCACAGCGGCCACTAACTTCAACACAGCACTGGCGGCGGAGCCGTACCTCACACACAGGACTAGACTGATAGCAGGCAACGAAGCGGTAGACGTGCAGGTAGCACTGGAGAAAGCAAATTGCTCAACATTAAGCACTTACACTGACACACTTACAGAGAACGAGGCTTTCACGCTTTTGGCAGAGGACACACAATTAAGGAAACTGATGACAAGGACATCACAGAATACAAATTGGATCAGTTACTTTACTGATTACGATAAGAATCAAGAAAATGTTAACCCCATCTATACAGCAACCTCAGACTCAGACAAGGAAACTATAGTAAGCCAAGTGCTGGCGGGTAGAGGCTTACCTGACGTTACCGATGCTACTGATTTTGTTGCTGTGGCGGCCAAAGCCAACAGAGATTCAAGAATAGACACAAGAAATTTTGACCAGTTGACTGTTGAAAAGCAGATCACCAATAGTTGTGACCAACTGAATATCACTACCCAAAACAGATCTATCACAAATCAGAGCAGAGAACTGCTGAGCAACATGAATCAGAATGATAGAGATACTATTGCCGAAGAATTGGATCTAAACGAATCTAGTGATACTTTAAGTTAAGAATCTTCCCCGCCCTTGCAACCAATAACAATAGTTTCAAACGGTATATTGTACTGTATGAACCCGCCCGCAGTCTCGTAGAACCTGTACTCGGCCCTCTCCTCACACGTTTTAAGATCTTTGTAGATCATTTTCTGGGTATCACTGTAGGTCGTACACTCAGGCACTCCATTTACCATTATACAAAAAGTTGCAAATAGTTCGTACATGTAGATATTTAATAAAAAATGGTCCGTTCTGTTGCAAGGTGGACCAGACCCCTGAAATTATTGGGTATTACGCCGCTAATCTCAATTCAGACATACCAACTGTTAAGTCAGCAAATCCTAATGCTTTTTTGTTTGCATTTAAAAAACTGGACGTATCCTCGTGCCTACTGGGTAAACTCCTAAGCCCTTTACTCATCTGTCGAAACCGATCACCCCCGTAAAGCATACCTGAGATATGTTTTGCGTGGAAGATGGTGGAGGTGCAGGGAATCGAACCCTGGTCCAAAATGTTTATTTCGACTCAATCAACATCTACAAATATAATTATACCCTAAGGTTGACGATCTGTCAACTTTATGCTAAATTACTTTATATGTCAAAAAACAGAATATTTAAAATTAGCGACGGGACTGAGACCAAAGAAGTTGAAGCTATGTCTTACAAGAAAGCCGTGAGATCATTTCAGGGCGGTTCTAAAGCGAAGATGATAACTATCGAGTGGACGACCAAGAGAGGACAAGAATTCTTCAAAGAACAATTGATACCATTGGGTAGAAAGAAAAAATTAAGATAGTACAAGTAAAGGTCAGAAGTCAGGTGAGAACAAGTAAGAATCCGTTAGTGAAATTGTTGGTAAAGATGAGAATGATGTACGCAGATGTGCGTGGGCACCATGGTAAGAGATGGAACTACGAACCAGGCGAACATTACATGGGCATCAAGAAGAGCAAGAAATACAGCAAAGTCAAATGAGCAAGATTGTTTGGACTATTGTTGTGATTTACACATCAGTTTTCTTATACGGTTGCATCACACTTATATAGAATGGGCAAGATCACAAATCAGTATTGGGTAGTAGAAGGCACACATAAAGACCCCAATGACCGGCACACAATAGATCACAACACAGAAAAGCAGTATGGACCATACGAAAATGAGATCCTAGCTAACAGCCAAGCAATGAGTTTGATACAGAAGAACGTTGACGACTTCTATCACAGGGCTTGGGTAATCACAAAACATTAGTACGCACTAAACTTCCAATACAACTCACCGTAAATAATAGTATTGAGGGAAGGCCTATGTTCTACAAAGCACAGAAACGGACCAACTACTGGTCCAAAATAAGGAAGAAGGCCCCAAAGGTGCCTGATATAACCTGTCCTGCAATCGATGAAGTTATAAACAAGATAGAGAAACTTGTAGACAAGAAGATAACTGCAACACAGTTCAAAACAATAGAAAAAAAGATGGAGAAACTACGTGTTGCCAATGAGAAATTGAGGGACAGTGGTGTCTACTGGCACGATGCCTGCAAAGAATCAGTCAGAGACCTGCTTGGTAAGAAGAAGACACGGTAAGTTGATCTTGTCCTAGCCTGTTGACAAAGTCCTAAAATATGCTATACTAGTAGAGTAATTTGGAGTTTATCCTATTGTAGGAATTCTGCTCTGAGTTGCATACATTAACAGATATAATGGAGTTCGCATGAACAAGGTAAAAATGTTGTCTGACGTCGTAGCAGAAGTCAGGAAAGAAGCACCAGAGGACGTACCAAACTGGTCAAAGAGGTACGAAGAAGCCAAACAAAATTTACAGAATCAGATAATGAAGGGCAGGATGTTGCCCAGGGGTGTGGAAGATCATCCGCTGGCAGACTTCGGGTTCAACTATTCCGTACAGAGAGACGTCAGAGCCTCCCACGTAATGAACATAATGAGGAAGTTCGATCCACGTGTGTGTTGCCCTGTGAGTGCTGTTAAACGGTCTGATTCCGACACACTGTACATATTCGATGGACAGCACAGAGCGGTCGCACTGGCACTCCTAGGATATGAGAAGATACCGGTTACAATAGTGGAGACGGACGAACCGGCCTTTGACGCAGAAGCATTCGAGATAGTGAACGACTCAGGCATACTGAGGGCAGGCACGGAAGAGATACACAGGTGTCTACTGCACAGATACAAGATGGGTGAAACGGAAACCGAAAGGGTTGCCACTGCACACATGGTACAGGAGATATTTGATCGTGTGGGCATTGACCTAGAACCCAAGAGGGTCAGGAAGAGCTCTGGCAAGTGTGGACCTAACAAACATTACTTCTCACATTTTGATTACGCATACAAGGGTATCAAGATGGCAGGAGCAGAGGGGTTGGAGTCTGCCCTACGAGCCATCAAGGAAACATACCCAGACGAAGATGGTGGAGAGATAAACCAGGGTCTGTTCATTGGACTGATGAAACAGTACCAGATGGGTGCAGAGGCCAAAAGATTGAAGAGATTGCCTGCTGATTGGATGCTCAAGATGTTACAGGCAGTCAAACAAGGAATGGGGTCAAGTGGAGCATTGATACACGCCGCGGCCAAGAAACAGTGGCAACACGCAAACGGTGTTGGGTGGGACGCACCAGTGGCAATGGGTCATCTTCTGAGGGAAGTTTATCTCATAGAGGACGGTGAGTTCGAACCCAGCTACATACCCAACGTGACACTTAAAATATTTGATGGGGATATCGCCCCAGACTCCGAGGCACAAACTGCCTTGAACAAGTACCTAGAGAGAAAAAGTGAAGCGTGATTGCTTCTACAAAGTAACGGTAACAACACACGTCCCAGACTCTATCAACATGTTTGAGGACGAGGAAGTGTACCATTGGGGCTACTTCCCATACAGTTGGGTGCTTAAAGATGTCAAACAACTGTACAAGGACGGAGCAGACGCAGTGGTGCTTGAAATGATAACACAGGAACAGTTTGATAGAAGAATGGACAAATACAAAGACCAACAAGCATGGGAAGAATACCAGACCAATGGGATATGGAATGGAGAAGAATGATAGACTACCAAAGCCTTAGTAACCTGCCCGAGATAAACTTCCGGAGCAAGGATCGTCCTGCACTACAGGAACTTGCACAGTACATAGACGAGATGAAGTCAGGCCTGTTCAATGACAAGTGGAGCACAGCCACGAAGAAACACATCAAAGGTTCGTTGGCACTGTACATCAGGACCATGCAGAAACAGTTGGCACCCAATGGTGCACACTACCGAGCAGTCGAGGTGGGCAAACAACACCTGGAACATCCTATCCCACAGACCAAGATAATAACGGCCTACCTACACGATAAGCTGACCGCCGAACAGGTGTTGCAAATGCCACTGTGCATCATAGATGACGCAGACAAGCACATATTAGAAAATGAATGGCAGACCGTGGCGACATGGGAACACCCGTTCAAGAGATACCAACAGGCAGGCTACACAAGGACGATCAAGAACGTGAGGGGTGAGGTGATAGATTTCGCCACATGGACATTAGGTGATCATTTCCGTATGCTGGGCGTGGTGGATAAGTACCCCACATGAAGAATACGTTAATACTCGGAGATTGTGCGAGTGACGGCAGTAGCACTCTAGTAAAAGAAATACTTGGACAAAATCAAGTGGACGTTGAATATACTCTTTCATGGGATTCAAAACATCATAAGAAAATTATCAGTTGGTACCTTGAGATGACTAAAGGACAAAGAGGCACCATTCAACACAATCATCTTTTTTTGAAGGCACATGAATACATGCAAGAAAGAGAAATGGCCGAGGCATGGCCCAAATACTTAGATCCCGATTTAACTATTACTAATACGAGCAAGGGAGGAGCAACTGCCTATGGTTATTACAAAAGACTCCTAAAATATGAGTCACAGCATGGAAGGCCTGACTTAATTATTCTTACTGATTACGATACAGCACATCCATGGCAGAGAATTAACTTAAATGGAAGTAAGTATTTCTTAGAGAAAAATTACGACCCGAGGAAACCAGACTTCACAGTAAACCCAGCACTTAAATCACCCCCAGAGGCACAAAAATTAGCATTCAATAAAGCCAAATTCACGAAGAAGCATGAGTTAAATCAAAAAAGAAATTTTAAAATCATGCATTGGTTCCACAAATATCTAGAGAAAGGAAAATACAACTTTATCAAACTGAAATTTTACGAAGGATTTGATCAATTTGATAAAGATCCAAATGTGATCGACTGTTCAGATCTTAGAAACAAATATGAAGATATTAGAAACAAATATGATATATTACTTCATCGAGGAACTAATGGTGTATTTAAAAAACAAGTGCAACCTGAAATTGGTAGAAGAGTACAAGAAAAAATACTGCTGTTGACAAGTAAACAATTCCGTGTATAATTAAGACAGCACAAACAATCTATAGGCATCTGACCAGTTTTCATTTGCTAATCAAACAAGAGACGCTTTACGTCGATGATGATATAGAAGCCCAGGAGTAGGGCGAGGCTGTTTATTTTGCCTGTGGATTGTTACAGCTATATAAAAACATTATGCCAAGCGAGAAAACAAAACAATTACTTGAAGGTCTGGGCAACATAGCCAACAAGACCCGTATCACGGAGGACAGCTTCACCGTGGTGTCCAACGAGTTTGGAGAGGATGCTAAGGGCAAAACAATATACATAGACAGACTGTACAGTGACCTCTTTGGAGATATCAATCTGATACAGAAGAATCACAAAGAGTATCTAGGCAAGGTACACAAGAAACGCAGACTGATATCACACAAGTCTGTGGATGGGGTCAACCCCAGTTTCTATTCTGTTTGCTACATGACAGCAGACAACAGATGGTTTGACAACTGTGGTATGCCCATAGAAGCACCAAAGAATTCCCTAGACGAGGAAGTGAAGGAATCCAATGTGGAAATAGTTAGGATGCCTCCCAGTGAGGAAGAGCTGGAACAAATCAAACAGCAGAAATTAGCCCAAGAACAAAGGCTTCTACAGAATCTAAAATAAATAATTGCAACAACGCCACTATCCAGTGACGTCGGAATAAACAGGACGCCTGAGCAACTGCTCTTTACTGATTGACAGAACGCCCTTCCGTGTGGTATAATCATATATCTAGTGCTTTACATAAGATATGATTGAAATTATACTGACTTTACTCTCAGCCACCGTGGCTGGACTATTTGCTGGCCTTATGCCAGGAATAGGATCAAGTGCTCTAATGTTGACGGCACTGCCTTTACTCTATAACCTACCACCGGAACTTTGTATTATATTCTATGCCCTTGCGGTACAGGCATCACAGTTCAGTGGCAGTGTGGCGGCCATCAACTTTGGAATAATGGGAGAACTTACAAGTTATCCTGCCCTTGCAGAAAGGAATTACATACTTAAAAACAACCTACAACAGACTGCACTCAAGTTCACAGCGATTGGTAGTATCCTCAGTTGTGTTATCCCTATACTGATGCTGTATCCTCTTCTGGAATGGTTCAGGCAACACAGTCTCATAATGCGTACTGATTTCGTGCTGGGTGTACTCATAATCATTGTGCTGTTCTGCCTGCTATACAAAAAGAACAGTAAATCGATAAACCTACTGTTAGTGTCCTCAGGCATATTCATATCACAGATAGGACTACGTAGCCATGGAAGTGCTGAAAGGGAGTTCTTCACTTTCGATCAACCTTTCATGTATGGTGGTATTCCAATGATAGCGGTATTGGGCGGATTGATCGCTGTGCCACTGATTTGGAGATACATTGATTGGAAGGCGGATGTAGATACATCGCAGATACACACGGAAAAAAACGGGTTGAAGTTTCCGCTGTTCAGTTCATTGCGTGGAGGCTTAGTGGGACTATTTTCTGGTCTGTTACCTGCTGTTGGTACTTCCATAGGAAGCAATTTGGCTTGGAAAGTGGAAAGCAAGTTTTATCCAGAAAACGACCATAAGTCAGTTATGGCTCGATTAACCTCGGCCGAGTCTGCCAACAACGGAAGTCAGATCACAGTGCTGGTTCCATTGCTGGTGTTAGGAATAGCTATAATCCCTAGCGAGATGATACTGCTTTCTGTTATTGAAACCAAAGCGTGGATACCCGGCCAGAGTTTCTGGATGTTCTTGGGATTAGGATTCTATTCATGGCTGATGATCACTTTGATCATCTCTTCACTGATATGCTATCTAGTATCGTATGTTTTTATTAAGTCCATCTCAAAATGGTTAGAGAACAATCTTAAGTTGATCAACAGGCTTACCATCTTGATAATGGGACTTGCCGTCTTCTACGCAGGAAGCCTTGTTGAAGCAAGAATATTTTTTGTGTCATGTTTTGTACTACTTGCACTGATCGGTGTTTATTTCAAAAAAGTTGATTTTATACCACTGGTCGCAGGTTATTTCATAGGTGACATTCTAATAGATACCATTATAATTCTGAGTTTTATATATGGTTGATAGTTTAAAACAACTCAAAGGAGAAAAAATGAAAAAAGTAATAATGACTATGTTGATGTTTTTGTTTACTGTGCAAACTTATGCTGTAGAAAAAGACATCTCTTTTTATGTTGGACACAGCAACGGTGGTGGATCTGCCGGAATGCAAACAATTATCCAACAAGAACTTAAAAACAAAGGGTGGAAGGTTAATTTCAAAGTGATTGGAAATTGCGGTAAGGTTATCAACCTGATGGAAACTTCCGACAAACCAATATTGGCCGGATGGGCGGCTGACTGGAACACCAGTGTGGACAACGTGTGTTACAACCCACCCACAAAGAAAAATTTTATGAGGATTTTCATGAACACACCTAGATTACTGTGCGGACCATACGACAATCTCGCATTTGATCTAGTACCGGGTCAAAGATACAGAGTTGGTGTTAACCAAGGTCAGAACCACGATGTATTTCTAAATTCATTAGGTGAGAAATTGAATGTGGATTTCAAAGTGATAGAGTACAAAAATTCTGGTTTCATCAAGAGAGCCATGCAGGCCAAAGAGATAGATGCCTGGTACACCACTGCTGGACTTCCACAACACGCGGCCAAGACACAGAAATGCCTGTACGGCACAATAGCCAAAGAATGGCAAGGGGTGGTACCACTGAATACACTGATATCAACAGTGAACGTGAACACGTCATGGATAGGTTTCTTACTGGTCAATGACAAGGTTGATGGTGCACTCAAAAGGATGTTGAAGCAAGATTTAGAGGACATAATCACTTCAGAAGACTACAGGGGCAGACAGGCCGCCGGTGGATTTGGCGATTTCATAACCAAAGATTCAACCGATGCACAGATATCCCTCATAGAAGACACGACAGAGGCGTTCAAGAAGTAGTGCAGGAAAACAATCATAGTCATTGGCGTGTGGGGGATCGTATCTTCTATTCTAAGGCATTGGCCGTAGAATATGCATCTAGATCCGGTCTCCCCATGACTTATGATTTCTACAATGACTTCTACGATAGGCTAGATTGGAGCATTGAATCTAGCCACAGTCTCAAAGAACTGTATCGGGCCAGAGCGGAACAACTGCTTTCCTCATACGACAGAGTTATTCTTCTGCTCAGTGGTGGTAGCGATTCCACTGCCATGGTAAACACATTCGTTCAGAACGGGTTGAAACCACACGAAGTGGTCAGTTATGCTCTTCTCAATGATACCATCAATAAGAATTCAATTACCAATCTCGAAGTGACTTTGGGTGCGTCGAAGACTGCCAAGTCCGTGATGGAAGCTGGTATACCATATAGGGTGATAAACCTCTGGGACAATATTCGTAATGTAAACTATGATTACAAATGGTTTGAGACAGCAGATTGTAGGATGTCCATAGATAATTTGATAAAAATCGAAGGTCTCAACAACGACAAACAGATCCGTGGTATGATTGATTCTGGCAAAAAGGTGTGTATTGTGAATGGTCTGGAAAAGCCTAGGGTTTTTGTACATGAAGGATACTTCCAAACAGCACACCTCGATCACCCACTTTCAGGAAATTTTTATGCCAAAGAATTATCACACGACAATGGACTTTACACTGAAAGATTTTACACAACCACCGATATGCCAGAGATAGAAATAAAACAGTGTCATACTATTATCAAACACTATGAAAACAATGTGCCGGATTATCAGAACGTGTTGATTCACACAGCAAATTTTGACGTTCAAAAGTATTATGACACAGTGAATGACATCCTCTATCCTAACCTTTGGAAAAACAGCGAATACTTCACTCTCGGAAAAGCGGCAGGATCTGAAAAGTACAGACACTTTGAACGTGTGATGTCTGGTCACAAGATTGTAGAACAATACAGAGGACTTGTAAGAGATTTTTATAGGAGTATTGATTCTAAAAAATACATCAACAACTTTATACATCCGTCTGGTAGGATGTCATCTTCTGAATTCACAGATCTTGTAGGTTTTTATAGTGGTTTCTATAAAATTAAGAAATTAAATGCAAATGAGTCAGCAAAATAGCGATTTTTCTGCCGGTTGACGGTTATACCATTACCACATATAATAGTGGTAACAAAGGAGAAAGATAATATGTATAAATGTTCAGCAAAAGCAAGTTTGGTACTAGATCAAATGAGATCAAGATGCCAAGAGGACACGCAGACAAACAACAAATGGCACGGTAAGTCAGGAAACTATATGTACATCATGGGCAGAGAAAATGCTGATGGTAAGGCCACAGGTGTGGTACACAAGATAGCGGATGACAGCTCACACAAGTTGTGTGGATCATTCAAGATCATGTCAGACGGTATCATCACTAGGTTCACAGGTATGTCAAAGGCAGACTGGAACAATGCGATGAGAAATGCAGAAACAGAGTACAAAGTGAAGTACGAAGCAGAGCAAAAGGCAACACAAGAACCAGCACCAACAAAAGTTGCTGTATAAATTTACGATGCAGAAGACGTGGGCTCGAGTTCCCCTAGCGCCAGAGATAGGCCAATTTCTAAAAATCTCGGCCCACACGCATCTTAAATAAAAAGTTATGCAAAAACAAGAGTTCAAAAAACAACCAAGCATAATCAAATGGGTAGTTGCCACTATCATA
>Ga0209192_10003240_pt1 | contig 11080 bp, 9 predicted proteins | sample ArcticOcean_MG_C_11_FD_187433 | JGI IMG/M metagenome (GOLD analysis project Ga0209192, IMG submission 187433) | Marine microbial communities from western Arctic Ocean - ArcticOcean_MG_CB2_154 (SPAdes) (version 2) | ecosystem: Environmental > Aquatic > Marine > Oceanic | place: Arctic Ocean... | reverse complement strand
AAACAATCCACTAGCTCGTTCGCCCAAGGATGCCCTTGGGTTATGGCAGTTTATACCCTCAACCGCACGTGAGTGGGGACTTTCAACATTAAAAGGTGGCGATGACAGAAGAAACGTTATAAAGTCGACGCGTGTTGCCATTAAGTACCTAAATTACCTTCATGGGCAATTTAATGACTGGAATTTAACTCTGGCTGCATATAATTGGGGGATGGGCAATGTAAGAAAAGCCCTTAAGCGAGGACTGGTAAAGAATAGCAAGATTAATTTACAGTTACTGCCAAAAGAGACTGCAAAGTATCTTATAGCCTTTCATCACCTTAATAGGGTAATTAAGTTTAACCATGCCAATAAGGATTTTAACAAATTTCCAAATAGGCCATACCTAAAAATCATTAAACAAAATGATTTACAGAACTATTTTATAAAAAACAATGATTTAACTAGTAGTTCTAAAGTCTTACTTCATATAAATGGGTATGATGTTGAGAAATATAGCCCCTCAAATCCTGATATTCTAGTGCCAACGCAAACCTTCGGTAATTATTTTCTTTCCTCAAAAATAGCGTACAAAGCCTCAAAAAGAAATTCTGGGTGTGGAAATCCCTTTTATAAGGCAAGGCGAGGGGAGTCCATCAGAAGCCTTGCTAAAAAGTTTAAGATTAAGTTAAGCAAATTCCATGAAATGAACCCAAGTGTCTACCATCTAAGGCCGGGTATGTTAGTAAAGGTTTGCCCGTAAGTAGATTCCTTCACGTTATATCTTCTTGAGAATCAATGCCCCGACCTTTCATGACTATTTGCCGAGGGAATTAACACGGGGTAAGATAACCTTTTATTATAGGCAGTTTTTTCCCGGCACCTACTGTGGATCGATTATGAACAAAGTATTATTTTTTTTCCTTTTTTTGTTTTACGGAAATGTATGCATTGGTGAGTCAGCATCCCTTGGCTGCATTCGTGGTGATTGCAAGAACGGACAAGGCACCTTCTATTTTAAGACCGGCGAGAAATATGAAGGGGATTGGCAGGATGGTAAATTTCACGGCCAGGGCACGTCGACCTCTGCGCTTGGCGATAAATACATCGGTGAGTGGAGCAATCAAAAACCCCACGGAAAAGGCATTGTTACCTTCGTAAATAAGGAAAAGTACGAAGGCGATTGGCAGGACGGGAAATTCCACGGCCAGGGTACTTACTTTTATCCAAACGGTGATAAATATACCGGTGAATATATGCATAATCTACCTAATGGCAAGGGCACTTACTTTTACCGAAACGGCGAGAAGTACGAAGGCGATTGGCTGGACGGTAAGTTTCACGGAAAGGGTGCTTTCACCTACCTAAATGGCAATAAGTACGAAGGCGATTGGCTGGATAATGCAAGAAATGGGGAAGGCATATTCACCTATGCAGCAGAATGGACTGTGGTGGATGGCATTAATCAACGAAAAGGGCACGTCGATAAATATATAGGTGCGTGGAGGGATCACAAGCCTCACGGAAAAGGTACTCTTATCTATGTAAATGGCGATAAGCTCCTAGGGGAGTGGATGGACGGGAAGCCACACGGGGAGGGCGCACTCATAAAAGCCCACCAACTTGACGCAAATGAAACCACCAATCCAGAGCCCCAATATGAAGAAAAAGATAAGACTCTGTAAGTAAAGCAATGACTGACCAGCACTTTCTGTCGCTTATTATGCAATGCCTAGGTTGGGGGACCTGCAAAAGCTCTGGCTTCCACGTCTTTTTTTAAAAAAAGGCCTCGTTGGCGGCATCACACCTCCCAAACAAGGCTTCAAACTTTGTTTCTTTACTCTCCCTTTTTTTATTGCATGCATGGGCTCTTTTTATAGGTTTTCTCCTTTAACCAAACTACCGTAAGTCTGCTCTATACACACCTTCAGGTTGTAGATATGTATCAACCAAAGGGGTAGTGTGTTATAATTAAAAAAAATATTAACTAAATATAATCATACGGTTAGTTAATAAACCTATCGGACTCTGACAGGGGCTAATTTTTTCCCTGCTCCATTAATTTTATTAATAGCAGGGGCTCGTATAACATTAAATATTTACCTTACCTCCTTGTTTTTTTCCTTGGCCTAAGCTTTTCAGCATCGGCCGATGAGGTCGCTTGCTCCAGTGATTCTACCGCGGTAAATTGCGGCCTGACTATTGACGGCGATGATACGGCTACCATTGAAGCTAACATCACCCTGAGTTCAGGAGACGCCGCCTTATATCTCACTACTGATAATAATATAATCAATATGACCGGGGATATCATCACCAGTGGCACTAGTGTCGAGGGTATTCAATTTGGTGGGGCTGCTGACTCCAATGCCATCACGCTAATTGGTGACATCACCACCACGTGTGCCTCAGGCAGTGGGAGCAATTGTTTTGGGATAAATTTAGCGGGTACCTCCAATACCTTGACGATGACAGGCAATGTGAGTACCGCCGGCAGCACTGCACGGGGTTTATGGATAAATGGTGACTCCCATACGGTATCCCTCACAGGTAACATAACATCATCTACCGACAGTGGCCTCCTTTTTTACGGCGATAATAATACCGTAACCACAGTGGGAAATATTCTTGCTGGTGCCAAAGGTATAGATCACTACGGTGCTACCGGAAATACCATCACACATACCGGTAATATCACTACCACGCTAGTTAATGGCTATGGCGCAAAAAATGCTAATGATAATACGTTGACCATCATTGGGAATATCATTACCACAGACAATAGTAATTTTGGTTTTCAAAATGAAGGTAATGCCAATACCACCACCACCATTACCGGTAATATAAGTGGGGCCGGTCAATACGGCTACCAAATTTATTCGAATGGGTCTGCTACCGGTACTACGACTACTGTGAATGGTCATCTTATTGGAAGCGGAGATGCGACCGATAACATGCGCTTATCAACTGACAGCAATACCTATATTATTACTGGTAATCTCTCCCAAACCAATACCAGCGGGGTAAGCGCACAGAATCTAGAGGCTGTTAATTTGGATAGTAACGTTATAACTATTACTGGGGATATAAGTAACAGTACTACGGGTAGTAGTGGCTATGGGCTTTACTTTCACCAGAGTGGGGAAAACGGTGGAAATACCATCACGGTAACCGGGGATATAAGTACCGTGAAACAAAGTCTCCTTTATAATGGTGATAATACCAATAGCAATACATCGGTGTATACAGGTAATATCAGTAGCTCAACTGAAGAAGCGGTTGCTTTTATATTTGCCGATAGCAACACCACGACGATTACCGGCAACATTACCAGTTCGGACGACAACGGCTTGCATTTTTATAACACGGCAAATTCTAATACCACCACTGTGACCGGGAATATTTCAGGAGCCCAGGGTCTTTATATAGCTGACAATAGTGACAGTAACACCACCACCATCACGGGTAACATAAGCGCTACTGGAGACGGAGTGCATATGAATGGTGCTGACTCTAATACCACGACCATCACCGGTAATATTACAGCTGGTAGTGAGGGGTTATATTTAAGGTCAAGTGATTCGAACGTTCTCAACTACACCGGTACGCTGGCAGCTGATGCGGATGCTATCTATTTGAATGCTGCCGACTCCAATACCTTCAACTTGAGCGGTGCTATTTCCACTGACGGTAGCTCAACACATGGGGTTAGCCTTATTGGTGGCTCGGTCAATAATACTGTCAGCTTAGCTAGCGGGAGTACTATTTCAGGCACTGGATCCTCTTCTTCGGGTATCAAGCTAGTCTCTTCCAGTTCCTTAACCGCATTAACGAACCTCGGTACTATTTCTGGTACCGATTATGGAATTAATGTTTCTAGCAGCAGCATTACTACGTTCAATAATCGTCAAAGTGGTCTTACCTATAACGGAGTACTGCCCACCAACTACAATATCGTAGTGAACAGCACTAGCGATTATGGTAGAACGGTCTTTAGCTCGGTGTCTGGTAGCACTACATTTGGTATCTATACTGGCTCCGTGCTGGCAGAAGAAACGACGTATACCAGTGTCGTTGATGGCTTAACCTCCTCGAATATAGTGGCAGAGTCTGGAACTTATACCGATTCGGGGAAAACCTATGCATGGACATTAAATAACGTCTCAGCAAATCTCTGGGATTTAGTTATTGGTTTATGTGACGGGTGTGCTCCTTCTGCTGAAAGTACACTCACATCGATCGAAACCGCACGTGATGCGATTAGCTCAGAAATTGCGAGTCTCGCGATTAAAACCAATTACGCTAACTTGCATACCTATGACTGCGGTGTGTTTGATGTCGACGGCGGCTGTTTCTCGATTGGTGGTAGGTATACCGACCTTAATGGTAATAATAATACCGACTCGAATGGCTCAGGCCTGGTCGCCGTCGGTGGATTTAAGATCAATAATAACTTCCGCGTAGCGGGTTTTATCGACCGACAAGTCAGCAGCAATAATCCTACAGGCATAAAAATAAGAAGCAATATCCCGATGCTTGGTGTCAGCTTAGTCTGGAACCAAAGTCCTGACCACTTAGGCTACCAGGTTAAGCTGGCCAATGCCTATCAAGCCAAGGACATATCAATCACTCGAACAGCTACCGGTGATGCTCAGCCGGGGAGAGGGGATACTGACATCCAAGTGCAGAGTTATTTAGCTGAAGTATCCTACCAATTCACCGACAACCATAACACCGCTTATCGTCCTTACTTCGCTGTTCGCCGTGCCATCATTAAACAGGATGGCTACACCGAAACCGGAGTCGATGACCCGCTTACCATTAATACCTTAAGGGATGAAGCGACCACAGTCATCACTGGGGTGAAACTCAATCATCGATTGTCCGATAAGGTTTATATAAATGCGAGTATGGGAGTAGAGCATGACGTCAGCAATAATGTTGATAAGATGCAGGCCACCTCATCGTCTATTACCGGACTGAGTGCCGTAGACCTCAATTCAACCATTAAAAAAACACGAGGGGTAGCTTCGCTGGGCATGAGCTACAACTTTACGCCGAATCAGATGATATATATGCATAGCCAATACCAACAACTGTCATATAGCTCTTCCAGTGCGACTGCTACATATATAAAGTACGTGGTAGGATTTTAATTCAGAAGTTTTTTTGATATAGAAAGGATAGAGTCTTTGATTTTTTATCGCACTAATTATTATCTTGTACCTATTTTATTTTTACTACTGCTAACGTCTCTTTTGAGCCCAACAGCCTCAGCTGAGGGAGAGCTGCCTGCCGGTACGGTTGCTATAGTCAACGGGGTCCCTATCAAAGAATCCACCTTAATTAAGATGGTTCAGGCGGTTGCCGTTAATGATGCCAGCAAAGATACGCCCTCCTTACGGCAGAACCTCATTAACGAGCTGATCACCCGAGAATTATTAGAGCAAAGGGCGCTTATATTAGGTCTGAATAAGACCGCAACGGCAAAAGCATTTTTACTAGATCTAGGCAAGCAATACACAGCCAGCCTACTGTTACCATTTTTCAGGGAGAAGAATCCGTTGTCGGAGGCCGACATAGAGAAGGAGTACAAACGTCGGATAGCACTCAACAAAGAGAATCCTGCCAAGGAATACAAACTCAATATGATTATTGTAAAAAGCTATGAGGATGCCAACAACGCTCTTTCTGCATTAACTGACCAGCCTTTTGATACAGTTGCTAACGAGCTATCATTAAATAAAAGTTCTGAGGGTGGGGCATTCGGGTGGGTACAGAAAAACCAAATAATACCCGAGGTTTTTCAGGTATTAGAAAACCTGAGCGTCGGCCAGTTAAGCTACCCAATAAAAAGTCAATTAGGTTGGCACATCCTTAAGGTAGATGAGGTTCGCCAAGCAAGAGTACTTACGCTGGAAGTTGCCCGCCCAATGCTCACTAAGGATCTGATGAACATAAAGATACAGTCCTACCTAACCCAGTTAAGAGCTAAAGCTAAAATTATCCAATAACTAAAACCACCCACTCCAACCCAACCCTCTTTATTGCCTCTGTTGCCGTATGAATGGGTTAGGTTGGGTTATATGTTCCCTCGGATCGTTATTAGCAAGATGATGAAAAGTTTGACGCAAGAAAGTTAAGCACTATAGATTCAATGTGGGTAGAATCTTACGCTAATTTATTGTAGAACTTTATTGCTTGTTTGTTATCCTATTAATCATGAAGCTCTATAATCGAATATTTATCAAGAACAAAAATTGAGAGGACTATTCTGATGTTGCTCCGAACTTTTTTAACAGCCTTTGCTTTGTTGACCTTTTTTTTCATGTTTTCCTCATTAACCATTGCCGGAGATAAGAAATTGAATGACTTAAGTAGCGTCCTTAACGGAGAAGATTTAGCCAAAGAACAGCTCGTGGTTTTTGAGTCAGAGACTTGTAGTTCATGCAAGGCATTTGACAAGGAGATCATAGCTAACTGGAAATCGGCATTAAAGATTAAAAAAACGTATAGTATGAAGGCCCCGACAGGTTGGGAGCTCAAAGAAGATCTATGGGCAACTCCCACCATCATTTTATTTGAGGATGGCAATGAAGTTTCTCGCTATACCGGTTACGATGGGAACAAACAGGCATTTTGGCAATGGCTGGGTTTGCAAACGCTAACGCCTGAACAAAAGAAAATTGCCTTTGAAAGTGGTACCGAGAGGGCTTTTACCGGATCCTTGCTAGATAACCATGCCCCAGGTTTTTACGTTGACCCTGTTTCAGGTGAGCAATTATTCCGCAGTGATAATAAATTTAATAGCGGCACTGGATGGCCAAGCTTTTTCAACCCCGTTCCTGGATCTATTATCTACAAGGACGATGGCCATAGGGTCGAGGTATTAAGTGCAAGCTCAGGCATCCATTTAGGCCATGTCTTTAATGACGGCCCACCACCAACAGGAAAGCGTTACTGTATCAATAGTGCCGTCTTGAAATTTGTTGCCGACTAATCTTTTTGGGTTGCATGTTGCAGGGAGCACTAACTCCTCCATCATTCACTCGTAATATATTGCTCTATGAAAAAACTATTAACTATTTTGGTGCTGATGCTCATGAATAATCCAATACATGCTGAAAACGAAGAACAAACCTTTCAATTGGCTTATTTAGCCGGGGGTTGTTATTGGGGACTAGAAGAGCTGATGCGAAACATTCCTGGCGTCATAGAGACCAAGGTAGGTTTTTCTGGAGGCCACATAAAGAACGTGTCCTATAAGGAGGTAGGAAGAGGGGATACCGGTCATGCCGAGAGTATAGAGATTCAATTTGATAGTCAGGTGCTCAGTTACGAGGATTTACTGCTTCATTTCTTTAAAATGCATAACCCAACCACCCTCAACCAACAAGGTAACGATAGGGGGACACAATACAGGTCAGCAATTTTTTATGTTAACGAGCAGCAAAAAAGCATAGCACTTAATACCATCAGCATAGTAGACCGATCAAATGTATGGGGCGATTCGGTTAAAACCGAGGTTGTGCCTTTTTCTGCTTTTTATCCCGCAGAAGAAGCACACCAAAAATACCTTGTAAAAAATCCCGGTGGTTATAGCTGCCACTTTGTCAGGAAGTTTGATTTCACCAAGAAGTAGCTTCTTGCGCAAGGCATATAACGAAAGGAAGTACGGTGGTTTCCGTTTAGGAGTAGAGCTTATAAGCTCCCACTAAAACTAGCCCTACAATAATAGCAACCACTATTTTTTTGTTTGAGGGTTTATTAGACTGACCTTTTAATAATCCGTTTTTCCAGTTCATTAAGTCATGGTGATTGTGAGCTGCCATACTATTCTCCATTTTAAAAGTTCCTATATAAATTTACCTGAGAATTATCGTGTCGTCCACAACATTAATAGCGCGTCGTTTAAGCCTTATAAAGTCATACGTAGTGGGTAAGTTGGATTTAGAATTTTAAAACCGCTTAACGATAATACCTACCGAGGGTCAATATTGATAAACTTATGCTTTGTGGGGCATTAAATTAAATACCCCACAAAGTAACATAGCAGTATGCCGAGGTTTTAGTGCAAACCTGTACGCGCCATTTATTTCATAGGTAGCTGTTCTTTACCCGGTGCGTAAGTTTCTTGTGCCGATGGGAACGCTTCTGCATGCACGTCGGCGGCGAACTGATTGACGGCATCCTTAATAAGTTTGGCTCCATCCATATAGGTCCTTACAAATTTAGGCTTGAAGTCTGTAGAAAATCCTAGCATATCAGGAAGAACGAGTGCTTGCCCATCTACGTCCAATCCTGCCCCGACTCCCACCACCGGGATAGATACCGCGTCCCTCACTGCAGCGCCTACGTGTTGTGGAACGGCTTCTAAAACGATTGCAATACAGCCAAGCTTATCAAGTTTTTTAGCTTCCTCAATGATGCTACGCTCACTATCTGTAGTTTTCCCTTGGGCTTTAAATCCACCGATTGCATTGTGGTGAGAGGGGGTAAGGCCGATATGACCTATTGTTGGAATGCCGGACTGGGAAAGATGCGCATAGAGCTCTTCATTCCCATCAACACCCTCAATTTTCAGTGCATTTGCCCCGGCCTTCATCAAGATTTCAACGTTATCCATTGACTCTTCAAAACTCTTTCTATTACTCATAAAGGGCATAGCAGCAATAAGGAATTTATCTTTAGCACCTTTTTTTACCGCCCTGGTGTGCATGGCAATGGTTTCCACGTCAGAAAGCAATGTATCTTCATGGCCATGTATGACCATAGCCGAATCGTCACCAATTAAAATCCCGTTGACGTCGGTGTCGTTAAGGATCTTCGCACTCCAGTACTCATACGAGGTAACAACTACAATTTTCTTTCCTTCGGCTTTTAATTTTTTGAAAGCTTCTAATACACTCATGATCTTTTCCTTTATTAATTTAATTTTATGGTGGCGATCAACGATGAGGAATTAGACATAATGAAGGATAATTATTTTTTGCCTGAGAGCAATAAAAGTAAATCACGCTTTAACCCTACGTCTAATTGAACAAGATTAATCATCTTATAAAACAAGGCAAGACTTTTGGTCGTGGTTTGCTTTTAGTCATTGACCATACTTAACAATGGATACTGTTATATGCATGATCGTAAAAAAAGTATAACGTATTCATGAAGATGCAACAATAGGTTGTTGTTTGTACCATAAGAATAGTCAACCAAGCCGACACTCTTGTATGATGTTTTTAGATTGAATAGGAAGGATATTATTTTGAAAAAAGATATAGCTAGAAAAACTTATTTAAAAAAACGTCAAGAGCAAGTTCCCGCTACCTTTGAAGAGGAATCATCCAAACTTGTTCACAATATTATTGCGCTTATTGAACACTATAAGCCTAAGTGCATGCATTGTTTTCTTCCCATCCATTCAAGAGGTGAAATAAATACGACACCCATCATCCAGTACTGCTGGGAAAATAACATTAAGGTTCTGGTGCCTGTTAGTAACTTTGCCGACGGGACACTGAAAAATGCCCAATTTAGACCGCACACTAAAACAAGCCAAACCCATTACAATATTACCGAGCCCATTGATCCTGTTTGGGAAGAGGGCAATGATATCGATATGGTGATTACTCCGCTGTTGGCCTTTGACTGCAAAGGCTACCGTGTGGGTTATGGTAAAGGATTCTACGATCGTTTTTTTGCTTCCTTGCCCAAGGAGGTGAAGCGGGTGGGAATCAGTCTGTTTGATTCCTGCACAGAAATAGTCGATATATCTAGCCACGATATACCCTTGACCCATTGCGTCACACCCAATAAAACCTATTTTTTTAACTGACGGCCTGTTTCATTCGTTTTAGAGCCTCCAGTAAGGTAATTTTTGGCGTGGCGATATTTATGCGAACATGATCCACCTTATTAAACATACTTCCAGGCTGCAGGGCTACACCATAGTCGAGAAATAATTGACTGGGGTCATCGATTTGCAGTTGCTCACAGGAAAGCCAACCTAAGTAACTAGCTTCCATTTGATATAAATCGATTGCTGGCACGTCAGCTATTGTTGATCTTAATAAATCTCGATTATCGCTAAGATAGCTCATTAGAGCTTTACGCCAAGGCTCCCCTTGATTAATGGCTGCTTGAGTAGAGGTATAAGTAAAAATCTGAGGATCAGGAATAAGTGTTCCCAAACCTACGCATGCTTTTTGTCTGAGTTTTTGATTTTTACATACTAACCATGCTAAACCTATCCCTGGAATATTATAAGTTTTATTCAATGACATCAATGTGATTGTGCGATCAGCAGCATCATTAGATATTGACGCAATAGGAATATGTTTTTTCTCCTCAAAGACCATGCCACAGTGGATTTCATCCGAACAGATAATCAAGTTTTTTTGGTCACATATTTGGGCAATACGAGATAACTCATTACGAGTGTATACAGTTCCACCAGGGTTATGAGGGTTACAAAATAATAGTAGCTCACTATTGGGCTGAGCAAAATTATCGATAGATTGAGAATTTAAAACTAATCTCTGATTGATGGTGCTCAATGGTATTTCGGAATAATTTCTACCTGAATTTTTAGCGGCATTTAAAATATGATGATAAACAGGCTGTAGCGTTAGAATATGGGCTTTGGGGTGAGTGACGTTCGATGCAATAGAATAAAGACTAGAAACTAAACTAGGCAGAAAAACGATCCATTCTGGCTCAATCTGCCAATCATAGAATTTCTTTACATAAGTAACAATTGACTCCCTTAAATCTTGTGGGGCATGCGTATATCCATAAACTGTATGATTAATGCGCTTTTTGAGTGCATCAACGATACATGGTGCAGCAGCAAAATCCATATCAGCGACGGAAAGAGGAATAACATCCTGATTGTATTTATCCCAACGAACTGAATCAGTCCCATACCTATTAATGACTTTATTAAAATCAAATGGCTTCATCCAATTAAGGTTACGGGAAAATTAAATAATCAACAATATAATTATTTCATGCTTATATTAGATATCGACGGAAGCCTTAGGTGGGCATTATGTTTGTTAGATTTTTAGGGGGTAAATAAAGCTAATAATTGGTGGAGGTAAGC
>Ga0209192_10003233_pt1 | contig 11096 bp, 11 predicted proteins | sample ArcticOcean_MG_C_11_FD_187433 | JGI IMG/M metagenome (GOLD analysis project Ga0209192, IMG submission 187433) | Marine microbial communities from western Arctic Ocean - ArcticOcean_MG_CB2_154 (SPAdes) (version 2) | ecosystem: Environmental > Aquatic > Marine > Oceanic | place: Arctic Ocean... | reverse complement strand
AGTGCGGGCAATTTAATGAGTGGATTAGGAAGAGCATAATATGAGTTGGAAAAAATATTTTACCCCGGTGCCCACAGGTGACAACGTAAACGGCAGTTATGGACCTATTAGTGGCGGCGGAGCAAGCGGACGTCCAGGACCAGCAAGATCAAATTATTCAAGTTACTTACCAGATGTGTACGTAGGTTCGCCAAACAGAGTTGAGCGTTACGGACAATATAACACAATGGATATGGACAGTGAAGTAAATGCTGCTCTTGATATCCTTGCAGAATTTTGTACACAAAAAAATGATGAAAACGGAACTAATTTTAATTTCCATTATAATAAATCAGCAACAAACAACGAAATTAATATTTTAGGACAGTATCTAAAGCAATGGTGTAAACTAAACAACTTTGAAACACGTATGTTTAGAACATTCCGTAATGTATTTAAATGCGGTGACGCAATATTCCTTAGAGATCCAGAAACTAAAAAACTGTTTCATGTTGATCCTGCAAAACTAACACGTATTATTGTAAACGAATCAGAAGGCAAGCGACCTGAGCAATATATTATTAAAGACGTAAATCTAAACTTTAGAGAAATGGTTGCTACATCACCACATATTACTAATGGTAACATAAGCAGTCCTGGTGCAAGTTATCAAACTGGCGGAGCAAGAGGAATGACTGGCGGAGTTAATACCCCGGCAGGATCACGTTTTACTATTGAAGAAGGCGAAGTTGCTGTTGATGCACAACACGTAGTTCATCTTTCATTAAGTGAAGGGTTAGACAACAACTATCCATTTGGTAACTCATTATTAGAAACAATATTTAAAGTATTCAAACAAAAAGAATTGCTCGAAGATGCTATTATTATCTATCGAGTACAACGTGCGCCAGAGCGCAGAGTATTCTATGTTGATGTGGGTAACATGCCGTCACACCTTGCTATGCAATTTGTCGAGCGTGTTAAAACGGAAATACACCAAAGACGTATTCCATCGGCGACTGGGGGCGGTACAAATGTCATAGACAGTTCTTATAATCCTTTGTCAATCAACGAAGATTACTTCTTTCCACAAACCGCAGAAGGAAGAGGCTCAAAAGTAGAAACATTACCTGGCGGTACTAACCTTGGAGAAATAGATGACCTTAGATATTTTACTAATAAGCTCGTACGTGGCTTACGAATCCCTAGCAGCTACTTGCCTACCGGCGGTGATGACGCAACTTCATCATATAATGATGGTAGAGTAGGTACAGCATTTATTCAAGAATTGCGGTTTAACACATATTGTGAACGCTTACAGGGTCTTATAATTGAAGACTTAAACCAAGAATTTAAAAGATACCTTTTAGAAAAAGGTGTAAACATTGACACAGCAATGTTTGATTTACAATTTGAACCACCACAAAACTTTGCAGCATATAGGCAGTCTGAATTAGATAATGCTCGTGTACCAACATATACACAAATGAGTGCAATACCTTATATTTCAAATCGCTTTGCAATGAAACGTTTCTTAGGAATGAGTGCTGAAGAAATTGCTGAGAATGAGCGTATGTGGCGTGAAGAAAATGATGAAGAACTAAATCAACCACCATCAGATGCAAGTGCAGAAATGCGCGGAGCAGGAATTAGCTCTGCAGGAATCAGTGCTGACATAAGTGGAGCAGAGGATATTGCGGCAGATGAAGAAACTCCGGAAATAGGTGCAGAAGATACTGCACCAGATACTGTAACCGGCGGTGATGCAGCAGGGGCACCTGGCGCGGCACCATCAACTGACCAAACGATATAAATAGTATTATGATATTAAGAGAATTATTTTATTACGATAAAGAAACTGTTGAGCCTGTAGACGATAATCGCTACGAGCCACAATACGATGATTCAATTGTCGATTTTGATGACACAAGAAAGACAAGACTTACCCTACGCCAAATTAATCGTGCAAGGAAAGCAAGCGAGCTACATACAACTGAGAAGGCTGACGAACTAGACTTCGTAAGACAAATGTATGGAATAGCAGCGCAAGCAGCCGCTGCCGGTGTTTAATGGCAAAACTAGACAAGACCAGATACTCTAAACAAGAAGCAACACGATTAATGGAAATTAGACGTTTGGAAAAAATGTCTAACGACAAAAAAACAGAATATGCCAAACGATCTAAACCAATAGACTTCTTTCAAAATGAAATAGTAGACGAAAGTAGATTTTCTCACAATCAAAACGCAGCATTTGTATTAGGTAATGGATTGAGTAGATCCAGTATAGAACCTGACGAATTAAGAAAGTACGGCCCAATATACGGATGTAATGCATTGTACAGGACATTTAGATCAGATTACTTAGTTGCTGTTGATGTTAAAATGGTATTAGAAATTAATAAGTCTATGTACCAACAAAAAAATCAAGTATGGACAAACTACAACAAGTCCTACGAAGGTTTACAGCACTTTAATTACTTCCAACCCGGAAAAGGTTGGTCAAGTGGTCCAACAGCATTATGGTTATCGGCACAACATAGACACAAAAGAATTTATATACTAGGTTTTGATTATAAAGGATTAAAAGATGGTCAAAGGTTTAATAATGTATATGCTGATACACCTAACTATAAAAAGTCACAAGACAGTGCAACATTCTTTGGAAATTGGTTAAGACAAACTCAAAGTGTAGTAAAAGAACATGAAAAAACTGAGTTTATTAGAGTAATAACACCAGATAATTATTGTCCTGACGAACTAAATAAACTTAATAACTACAATACAATTACTGTAGAAGAGTTTAAAAAACAGTTTGTGTTACCCTGATTGTTCAAAACGAGTCGTTTTGAACCTATTTCTATACACTTTTCCCCATATATGTTAAATACAACTGACAGCCTTACCATAGGTACAACATTTATAGGAGAAAAATAATGGCGAGTAACAAATTTGAAGAAATGCTCGAGAAACTTGTTAACGAAGACAAGTCTGGAGCAGAAGAATTATTCCACGAGATTGTGGTAGAAAAATCAAGAGACATCTACGAAGGTTTGCTAGAATCAGATCTAGAAGTTGATGAGTCAGATGATGAAGAAGTAGATGAGTCAAATGACGAAGAAGTAGATGAGTCAGATGATGAAGAAGTAGATGAGTCAGATGATGAAGAAGTAGATGAGTCAGATGATGACGAAGTCAACGAAGACTTTAACTTAGACGAATTTGAAGTTGAAGGCGGCGATCCAGCAGACGATTTAATAAACAAAATGGGCATGGGAGACATGGATGGAGACGCAGAAGGCGGCGACATGGGCATGGACATGGACATGGATGCTGACGCTGAAGGCGGAGAAGGTGATGTAGAAGATCGTGTTGACGATCTAGAAGTTGCTTTAGACGATCTAAAAGCAGAATTTGAAAAAATGATGGGTGACGATAACGATGACGAAGGCGAAGAAGACGAAGGCGACATGGATATGGATCCAGATGCTGACGCTGAAGAAGAGCCAGAAGAAGAGTCATACAATTTTGAAGCATCAGATGAAGAAGTTGAAGAGTCAGACAAAGAAACTGATGAATCAACTAAATCAGAAGCAGAAACAATGCGTGAATATGTTGAAAAAGTAACAGCTAAAATGGGCGACAACGGTGCAAACTCAAAGTCAACTGTAGCTGGTGCAAATAACATGGGCGGCACTGCTTCAAACTTGGCGCAGAATGCAGACGGCGGAAACGGCGGCACAGAAGGCGGACTAGCAGGAACATCTACAAAAGATGAAACAGCTGGTAACGTTAATGTTCCAGGCGGCAAAGCATCAAAAAGCATGAAAGCACAGCCAAAAGGCCACGGCGCTGAAAAGAAAGGCGCAGGCGAAACTGGAACTGATGGTAAATCAATCATTGGTTCTAAATAATTGTTAAGGGAATTTAAATGATAAACTTACGAGAGCATCTGACATTCGACCAGGCTAACATAGTCGTTGAGTCTACCGATAACGCTATCGGGGGCAAAGATCTTTATATGAAAGGTATTTGCATACAAGGCGGGGTGCGTAATGCAAACCAACGTGTATATCCTGTAAACGAAATTGGTAGGGCTGTCAAAACTCTCAATGATCAAATCACTGGAGGATATTCAGTTCTCGGCGAAGTAGATCATCCTGAAGGACTTAACATTAACTTAGACCGCGTGAGCCATATGATCACAGAAACGTGGATGGATGGCGCAAACGGTTATGGTAAATTAAAAATTCTACCAACTCCGATGGGGCAGTTAGTTAGCACTATGATACAAAATGGTGTTAAACTAGGTGTTTCATCGAGAGGAAGTGGTAATGTATCAGAAGACGGCGGCAACGAAGTTTCTGATTTTGAAATAATCACTGTGGACGTTGTGGCTCAGCCCAGCGCCCCTGGTGCGTATCCTACACCAATCTACGAACATTTAATGAATGCACGTGGAGGAATGAAGGCATACGAACTTGCACAGGCAACCAAACACGACCCAAAGGCACAAAAATACTTAAAAGAATCTCTGGTTAATATAATCAGTAGACTCCAATAAAAGGAGAAAATAATATGTTGGACGCACTTAAAACACTTTTTGAAAACGATGTAGTTTCCGAAGAAATCCGTGCTGAAATCGAAGGCGCATGGGATAGCAAAATCAAAGAGAACCGTCAGCAAGCAACTGCTGAACTTCGCGAAGAATTTGCTAAGAAATATGAGCATGATAAATCAACTATGGTTGAGGCTATTGATGCTATGATCTCCGAGCGTTTAGCTGAAGAAATTTCTGAGTTTGCAGAAGACCGCAAACAATTAGCTGAAGCCAAAGCAAAATATGCTGTAAAAATGCGTGAAGACGCATCGTTAATGCAAAAATTTGTTATGCAATCACTAAAGTCAGAAGTTACTGAGCTTCATGAAGATCAAAAAGCAATGTCTGATAAATTCAGTATGCTTGAGAACTTTATTGTCGATGCACTTGCTAAAGAAATTGCAGAGTTCCACGAAGACAAAAAAGACTTAGCTGAAACCAAGGTAAAACTTGTACGTGAAGCTAAAAGTAAATTTGCTGAAGTCAAAAAAGACTTTATTGCAAAAGGTGCTAACAAGGTATCGAAAATCGTTGAGTCCACTCTAAAGGGTGAAATCAACGCATTGAAGGAAGATATCGATGAAGCACGTAAGAACGATTTCGGTCGCAAAATGTTTGAAGCGTTTGCATCAGAGTACGCAACTAGTCACCTGAATGAAAATTCAGAAGTTGCAAAACTTATGAATGTAGTCGCAGTTAAAGACAAACAACTAGTCGAAGCAAGAGCATTTGCAATAAAAGCAAAAACTTTAGCTGAATCTAAGGCGAAGGAAGTTAAACGTATGGCACTAGTTGCTGAACGCAAAGAAACGATTGATGGATTGTTAGGCCCACTAAACAGAGCAGAACAAGAAATCATGACAGATTTACTGGAATCAGTACAAACAAACAGACTACAATCTGCATTTGACAAGTACCTACCGTCAGTAATTGATGGTAAATCTCCAGCGAAGCAGAAGGCAAAACTCACAGAAGGCACAGAAATAACAGGCAATAGAAAACAAACTAACGTTAGTTCAAAGCAAGACGATAATGTCGTTGACATTAGACGTTTAGCTGGTTTAAATTAAGGAGAAAACTATGTCAGAACTATTAGAAAGTCGCTGGCTGGATACCAAGAGCGCACTTCTTGAAGGCCTAAGTGGCACCAAGAAATCTGTAATGTCATGCACACTGGAAAATACACGTAAGTATTTGTCAGAAACTGCAGGCGCAGGCGCAACATCCGCCGGTAACGTCGCAACTCTTAACAGAGTTATTTTACCCGTCATCAGACGTGTAATGCCAACAGTCATTGCTAATGAAATCGTTGGTGTTCAGCCTATGACTGGCCCAGTAGGGCAAATTCACACACTACGTGTTCGTTATTCGGATACAGTTGGTACAGGCGCAAGCGGTACTGTAGCTGGTGAAGAAGCACTATCACCGTTCAAGATTGCTGAAGCGTACTCAGGTGCAACAGCAGGAACAGCGGCATCAACAGCAGCACTAGAAGGTGAAGCTGGTAACAAGATGTCAATTCAAATCTTGAAGCAAACTGTAGAAGCAAAATCACGCAAGCTATCAGCTCGTTGGACTTTTGAGTCTGCACAAGACGCACAATCACAGCATGGTATTGATGTTGAAGCAGAAATTATGGCTGCTTTGGCTCAGGAAATTACAGCTGAGATTGACCAAGAAGTACTTGGTAGCCTATATGCCCTAGCAGGAACAGCTGAAGCCGATACTCAGTATGATCAAGCTGGTGTATCAGGTACAGCTACTTTCGTAGGTGACGAGCATGCTGCATTAGCAGTTATGATCAACCGCGCAAGTAACAAAATTGCACAACGTACACGTAGAGGCGCAGGTAACTGGGCAGTTGTGAGTCCGTTTGCATTAACAGTACTTCAATCAGCAACAACTTCAGCGTTCGCAAGAACAACTGAAGGCACTTTTGAAGCTCCAACTAACACTAAGATGGTTGGTACTTTAAACAATGCAATGAAAGTATATGTAAACACATATGCTGCTGATAACCAAGACGTACTTGTAGGTTACAAGGGATCAAGCGAATCAGACGCAGCAGCGTTTTATTGCCCATATATCCCACTAATGTCAAGTGGCGTTGTATTAGATCCATCATCATTCGAGCCAGTTGTGAGTTTCATGACTAGATACGGATATGTTGAGCTAAACAACACTGCAAGTTCATTAGGTAACGCAGCAGATTATCTATCACGTGTGTCAATCACAGGTGTTACATTCAGTTAATTCTGTAATTAATAGATATACTAAAGTAGGCGCTACGGCGCCTATTTTTTTGACTAAATATTATTACGTTCAGGCATACAGCCCGGGAGTAGCATAAGCGAAGGAACGCCCTTAACCCTTTAACGAGGAGAGTGTAATGGATAATTATACGCTTTGGTGCTTTCTACGAATCATTAAACAGCGCCACATAAAAAAGATTAACTTTTTATTAAATAAAAGGTTGACTTCTGCTTGATAGTTTGTTATATTAAGTACATAAGTTAGGAGATATCCTAAGTTAGATGAAAGGCTTTATCATTAACTTGATAGAGCCTTTTTTGTCTTTGGATAAATACTTGTGTCAATAATCGTGCCGCATGATGCGGACTTATGCAGAAATGACCCACTGCGTAAACCTAGAACGTTTTAAAGGAGATAAACAAATGGGAAGACCAATTAATAAAAAACACATTGGTGACGGAGCCGGTAAAATCCAAGTAACAGCAGTTAAATTTGCAGCTGGTGGAGAAATTACTACTGAGTCACATATTGTGTCACAAAGATCAACAAATAAATTCATCGTAACTGATGGAAACAAAACAGAAACTTGTACACTTGTTAACAAATCAATTGCGGCATTAGGCGCAAGTGAATTCTGCATTAACGTAACTGACAGTGACGGTGTTACTAAACAGATTACAAAAATGTACAACAGAAAAATGCAACTCGAAGGTGCAACAAAACACAAGTGGTCACGCGATGCAGCTGGTGCTTCGTCTGCAGTTGAAAAAGTTATTTCAGGTGCTACAGCGGCAGATCCAGTTGTTATTACAGCAACAGGACATGGCTTCAGCAACGGAGATAAAGTATCTATCCGCGGCGTAGTTGGAATGGTAGAGCTTAACATTGAAACTGCATACACAGTAGCAAACAAAGCAACTAACACATTTGAATTAGCAGGCGTAGACGGTAGTGGATTTACAACATATGGCTCAGTTGGAGTAGCAACTAAAGCAGCTACAGGCGCTGGCAACATTGTTGTTGACGCACAAGCAACTTAAAGTAAGATATAAATGTTGTGGGGCGAGATCCCCACAACAATTTAAGGAATTTTAAATGTCAAAAATAGAAAAAGTAACCGGTGGTAATTATAAAATTACTGTTAGTAATGGAGCAACAGGCACTATTACTTTGGATACCACTGACGGCGCTTCAGCTGTACAAGGTACTGTTGTTATAAATGGGGACCTTCAAGTAAAAGGAACGCAAACTACAGTAGAATCAACCGTTACTACTATTGCTGATAATATTATTACACTAAACGAAGGTGAGTCTGGTGCAGGAATAAGTGCATCAGTTAGTTATATAGCAGGTGTAGAAATTGATAGAGGTTCACTACCTGCAGCAAGAATAGTTTTTAATGAACAGACACCGTTTGTCACAGGCGGATCAAGCGGAACAGGATCTTTTAAATTACAAGATGCAACAGGAACAACTTTGCCTTTTGCAACAAACAGTATTAATGCCGAAGGGCGATTATATATTACAACACCAGCATCTATGATAGATGTTAGTGGTACAGTAAATTATGAGCGTAATATTTTTAATTATGCGTTTGATGCTGTTGCAAATGACTTTGTAATCACTGACCCAGGTGGCGGGGTTGTATCATTAAATAATGATGGATTAACAACAGTAAAATCTGTGCAAGATTATATTACATATAGTTTTGCAAATATTTTACAGCCGGGTATTGTTGACGGTGATACATCTGTAAAAACAAGAGATGAAGATACAACCGGAATTGAAAGTAGAGTAGAGATAAAAGTAGACAATACTTTAATCGGAAACATCTATAGTAATAGGTTAGAACTTGCTAATTTAAAAATACAAGAAAATGAAATATCTACTTCAATATCAGATGAAGATTTATTTTTGTCAGCACCTGGAACAGGATCTGTTACAGTTAAAGATTCATTTGTAATGACAGGGTCTCCATTTGACGATGATCTATCAGCAACACCGTCAGTACCTAGTGATGGAATAAAACTATTTTCAAAAAATACAGCCGACAGTGAAGGTAATGTTGGCTTATATTATGTAAATAAAAACAATGTAACAGACGAACTAGTAAGTAAAAATAGAGCACTACTGTTCGGAATGCTCTTTTAAGGAAACAATATGGCAATCGTAAACGCACAACTAACAAACACACAACTAGATGTTCTTACAGTACCGTCGGCTAAAAAATATGCTATTACAAATATAATGGTTTGTAATAATAGCGCTGCTGACTCTGCAAACTTTGATTTACACTTTTTACCAAGCGGAGTAGCACTTAATAACTCTGTGACTAGAATTGTAAATAACTTAGTACTACCAGCAGGAGAAACGTTTACATTTGATTCAGAAAGAATAGTTTTAGAAGCAGGTGATTTGGTCAGCTTTGTTGCTGCACCAGACATTGGAGCAAACTTAACTAATCTTGCTGTAACAATAAGTTATTTGGAAGTGTAATAATGAGATTACTCAAAGCGCAAAATACTAACCTACGTAATATTTACGGCAACGGAGTTAAGTATGATGTCAATGGTCAAGTTATTTTTGATAGTACAAATACTATGCTTGTTCCTAAAGGAACTGAAGCACAAAGACCAACAACTCCAAATAACGGACATTTAAGATATAATACTGATGACAATCAATTTGAAGCATACCAAAACGGAGCCTGGAGAGAAATACGTTTTAAAGAACCAAATCAAGACCCAGGTATTACACAACAAAACTTAGGTAACGGAGATGCAACAGAAACTGTTTTTGGACCATTAGCAAGCGGTGATGCAGATTATCCAGTTCCGGCAGCAGCTCAAAATGTTCTTGTATTTGTAGAAAATGTTTTTCAAATAGCAACAACAAATTATACGTTAGTACAGAGTGTAAGCGGGAACTTAACTGGCCCTAATCAACCATATGCAGACGGTTGGTACATTAAATTTGGATCAGCACCAGACTTAGCAAAACCTATTACTGTACTACATAACTTTGACAAGTAAACCAATAAATACTACTGCATAAGGAGACATCATGGCAGTAGGTAGAATATCCGGACCGTTATTAGCAGCAAATCTTGAACGTAACGGAATTAATTTAAATTTTAAAAATACTCTTGTCGACACATCTCTTCTTCATTTAGATGCAACAGCACTTAAATTAGGATTCAATTCAAACACAACAACTGATGAAATACAAGTATTAGGTATGTCTAAAATGCCTAGCATGATTGCATCTACACAATTACAAATAGGAAATCTTACTTGGGGGAATGGCAGTAATGTTAATTCATTAGATTCACCAATTATATTACAAGCGGCTGTTGGTGGAACAATAAAATTATCTGGTTTTGCAACTGATCAAATTGAAATTAACGACAACAGTATTAAAAGTTATAACACTAATTCAAATATTGACTTATTACCGCAAGGAACCGGAACAACAGAAATACCAACTAACTTAAAAGTATTTGGTAACTTACATTCAGTTCAGAACATTACAGCAAATGGAAGTATTACATTAGGTAGTGGAGACGAAGATAATTTAATCCTTAATTCTGAATTAACAACAGATATTATGCCAGATGTTACTGATACTTACAGTTTAGGTAAAGCAGGCAAAGAATGGGGTGAAATACATACAAATTTAGTAAATGGTGTATCGGTTAATGCAGGAGAAGTACTTGCTACTACAACTAACTTTGGGTTACGTTCAGGTAACATTTTCTATGTAAGTAAAAATGGTAATGACGCAAACGAAGGCGACAACCCACAAGGACCAATGCTTACAATCAAAGCAGCACTTGCTAGATCTGATGCGAGTACTCAAGGACCAGTTGAAATACATATATACCCAGGAGAGTACGAAGAAATATTTCCTATGGAAATACCAACTAATGTAGCTGTAGTTGGACATAGTATGCGTGGTGTTATTATTAAACCAACAGCAGGAACAAATACAAATAACTGTTTCTTAATGAACGGCGAAACAACAGTCCAACATGTTACTGTAAAAGATTTCTTTAGCCCAGGTCATGCATTTAGTTTTGCAACAAACACAGTAGTAACATCAAGGTCACCATACATACAAAATGTTACAGTAATTACACAAGGTACACCTATTACAGTAACAGCAAGTTCTACTTTTTCAGTAAACTCACAAGAAACACATCCACGAGGTATAACGTTTAATAATGACGGGACAAAAATGTTTATTGTCGGTGAAATAGGAGACGA
>Ga0209192_10003232_pt1 | contig 11097 bp, 13 predicted proteins | sample ArcticOcean_MG_C_11_FD_187433 | JGI IMG/M metagenome (GOLD analysis project Ga0209192, IMG submission 187433) | Marine microbial communities from western Arctic Ocean - ArcticOcean_MG_CB2_154 (SPAdes) (version 2) | ecosystem: Environmental > Aquatic > Marine > Oceanic | place: Arctic Ocean... | reverse complement strand
AGGAGAGATGCCGCGTTATTTTGTTCCACCTCCGCACGCATTGGAAAAGTAGAAACAATATTATATGCCTATAGAATTATCTGAGTTTACGATTTATTTTTTAATTATTGCAAGTATGTTAACGTCGTTTGTCAGTGCTGCTTTTGGAATTGGAGGTGGGGCAATTTTATTAGGCTTGCTGGCCTTAAAACTTCCTCCTATTGCATTATTACCTATACATGGGGTTGTTCAGATAGGCTCTAATATGGGGAGAGCAGTTATCTTTTTTAAAGATATTAAAAGAGGTCCCTTAATACCATTCGCTCTAGGAACTATTTTTGGAGCGTCTCTTGGAGGTTCTATTTTTATACAAATAGAACCATGGTTAATTCAATTAGCTGTAGCTATTTTCATTTTATGGTCTGTGTTTGGAAAAATACCAGCTATTGGTGCGTCTCATATTTTTTTTGGTGGAATTTTTTCTGGTTTTCTTACTATGTTTTTTGGCGCTTCGGGAACTGTTGTGGCTGGAATGGTAAAGACTATGAAGTTAGAACCAATTAAACATTTAGCAACCCATTCAGCTTTAATGACAATTCAACACTCAATAAAGGTAATTATCTTTGGTCTAGTTGGTTTTGCTTATGCTAAATATTCACTTCTTATCATAGCCATGATCATAAGTGGATTTGTGGGTACTCTAATTGGCAAAAAAGTTTTGGTAAAGATGGGACACAAATATTTTAAAACTGTCCTCAATATTACTCTGACCTTGATTGCCTTAAATCTAATATGGAATTCCATGATTTCTAGTAATATTTTTTAACTATAAAATTAACTTTTTTGAGTTGTAATTAATTTATAGATATAAGGTCCACATAATCCTAAAAATGCAAGAAAAAGGAAAAAAGCAGCCAATGGTTGTGCTAATATCATCCACCACGCCCCGTCATACATTTTTAACGAATGCTGCAGATTAGTCTCTACCATTTCACCTAATATCAAACCAACAGCAATTGGTGCGACAGCAAAGCCATGACGTCGAGCAAAATAACCTAAAACACCAAATATCAGTGCTATCCAAACGTCTAGTAAGGATTGTTGAAGTGCATAGGCTCCAATTACAGAAAGAGCAAACACTATTGGCCAAAGAATAGATATAGGAACTAAAGAAATCCTAGCAAATAGCTTTGCTGCATATAGACCCATAGCCATAAACATAAGATTGGCCATTAACATTGACCCAAAAATTTGATACACTTTTTCAACTTGTTCAGTAAATAAGTATGCTCCAGGTCTTAATCCATGAACCATCAAACCTACTAAAATTATTGCAGTCGTTCCACTTCCAGGAATTCCTAAAACCATAGTTGGCACCATTGCGCCTCCTGTTGCTGCATTATTTGCGGCTTCAGCTCCAGCAATTCCTTCAATTGAACCTTTTCCAAATTCTTCTTTATTCTTAGACCATCTTTTAGCTTCAGAATATCCTATCATTGAAGCTATAGTAGCTCCTTCAGCTGGAAGAATACCAATAAAAGTTCCGATACCACATGAACGAAGAATTGTTTTCCATATTCGTTTATAATCTTCTTTTGATGGTAACTTAACAGCTTTCAAAGCAATGATTTCCATCACTTTATTAACTGTTTTTGATTGGACTAATAATTCGGATATAGCAAAAAGGCCAATAAACACAGGGACAAATGATAATCCTTCATACAAATTATAATTACCAAACATAAATCTCTCAATTGCAGTAACTCTTTCTGCACCAATTGTTGAGAGCCAAACACCAAAAATTCCGCCAATAAGATTTTTTACTGCTCCTCCTGCACTTATACTAGCAAGCATAGATAAACCAAATATAGTAAGTGCAAAATACTCCGGAGGTCTAAATTCATATGCCACTCTAGCTAAAAGTGGAGCCGCAATACACAACACAATAACTGAAAAAACACCTCCAACTGTACTTGATACAACGGCTATGCCCAAAGCTCTTCCTGCTTCACCTTTTTTAGCCAATGGGTATCCATCAAAAGTCGTAGCTGCTGACGCAGAAGTTCCTGGAGTATTAATTAAAATAGCAGTTATAGATCCCGCGAATGTCGCTGAAACATATATAGTTGATAAGACAGCTATTGCTTGTACAGGCTCCATAGTTAACGTAAATGGAAGCAATAATGCAGCCCCAGTTGTTGCTCCAAGACCTGGTAAAACACCTATAATTACACCTAGAATAGTGGTGGCAAAAATTAACCCTATTAAATATGGGTCCATGAATACTGATGCCATTGCTGATATTGCTACTTCCATGATACTCTCTATCTACCCATAATATAAATTTGTTAATAAGCCTCTAGGAAAACGAATTCTTAGCACGTAATCAAAAAGTATAAATATTAGTCCAGGAGTAGCAATTGCATTGCAGGCATTTACCCACAAACGCTTTTCTCCCCAAGTATATCCCATTAAAAACATGCAAACAGTTATTCCAATAAACATATCAGTTGTGACTGTAAGAAAGTAAAATAGTAAGAAAAGAAACATACTAAACCAAGTTGGAAAATGTTCTAGTTCAATTCTTTTTGGATAGTTTTTATAAAACTGCAATGAAAGAACAGCAATTAGAATTAAATTTACAGCCATTAAAAAGATTGGAAAAGTCCGTGCTTGCATACTATCACCAACTATCATCTCAGGAGATATATCTAATTGAAGAGATATCAGAATTACTGCAACTGAAAAAAAGGTTAAGAATATAGGAACGATGTATAATTTTTTTTGCATAATTTTACCTTTAGATGCCCTAATTAAGGGCATCTAAATTTGTTAATTTTTTACTTCAAAAGTCCCATTTCTTTCAAAGCAGGACCAAATTCACTTACCATAAATTTGATTTGCTTACCCCAAGGACCAGAAGACTGTGGTGATGTATTGTCTAGTCCAGAGTTAGCTAGATAAGCTTGATACATAGAATGCTTCATTGCTTTAGCTAAGCCTTTTTCCATTTTAGCCACTCTTGCAGCATCAACGCCTGCATGGGTAACAAATCCACGAGTAGTAGATAATACTAAGTCAATACCAAGAGATTTAGCTGTTTTTGCTTTAGGAATAGGTCCCATAGCATTATCACCTAAAATAACTAATGGACATAGGTCCCCTGCTTCGATAGGTGCACCAGCTTCAGAAAGATTTAAGATTCCTACATCTACAGATCCAGCCACAACCTGAGTTGCAAGTTCGCCGCCACCTTTAAAAGGTATATATTTAGGCATTTTTTGCCCTGTCTTTTTTGCCCATAAGAAAGCAGTTATATGATCAATAGTTCCAGTGTGAGTTCCACCAAAACTTATTTTATCACCATTTTTCATACCTGCTACAAAACTTTCAGGAGTTTTATATTTAGTTGTTTTACAATTAACCATCAGAATTTGAGGGTCATTTGTTCCTCTAGCAATCGGGGCCATATCTTCAATTTTTAACTTTGTTTTCCCCATTGCCATTGTGATAGCATGACCAACAGTAAAAGTAAGAATAGTATTGCCATCAGCAGGTCTTGTCATAAAATAGTTCATAGCTGCAGCTCCGCCGCCGCCTCTTTTATTAACAACAACCATATCTTGTTTTAATACTCTTCTTGAACGAAGCATCATCATTCTTGAGTTAACGTCTGTTCCTCCGCCTGCTCCAGCGTGAGTAACAACTTCAATAGTTCCTTTTTTATCTGCAGCGATAGCTGGAGATGTTGTAAAAGCAATAGCTGACACAAGGACAGCAAGACTTGTACCTGTCTTGAATAGTGTTTTAGATTTAATCATTTAATTTCCTCCATAATGATTTACCAGTATTAAATAAGTATTTATAAAATACTTATTACTTTCCCCATTTTTATTTGTCCCCAAAATTTTAAAAAAAACATTAATTGGCTATTTAAAATGAATATAATGAATTATTACATCTTAGTTCTATGAGTCAAGTATTACGATAAATGAGGCAAGATATATTTAAAGATTATTTATTTGTAAATATTTTTCTTGAGTAATTATTTTCTAATATTTTTTATAATTTAATGAACTCATGTTCTGTCTATAAATTTCTATAGTTTCAGTTCTTGTGTATGGTTTTTCTTCTTTATCAATTAATAACTTTTCCAATTGAGGAGCAGTTGTAGCTAATTGAATAATAACTGACAAAATTGATAATGGTTCCATAATAACTTTCTTTATTTATATTACATATTTGGAGCAATCTTCATGCCATAATAGCTTTAATATATAAATAAAAATGATATTAACATCTTGTTTATTTTTTTAAGAAGCTTAAATAATCTATTAGATCAAAATAAATTTTGTGAACTTTATAACCAACTCTAATTGTAAAAAGTTAAATGAATAAAATAAATATAATTGATAGTTATAAAGCGTATAAAGTTAGTGTTCCTAAAAACATGATGCCCTGGATGAGATCAAATCATGCTGGTGAAACTGGAGCCGTTTGGATTTATATCGGCGCAAGATGTGTTTTCTGGAATAAATCAATTAGGGACATGTCAACAGACCACTATAAGACAGAAAAGAATCACCTGATTGTAATGAAATACCTAGTTCCAAAGATGAAGAGAAGTAAATTATTAATTTTATGGCGGATACTTGGTTTTTTTATTGGTTTAATTTCCGCTCTATTAGGCTTTAAGTTTTTTTGTTCAGCTATAGAAGCTATAGAAACCTTTGTAGAAAAACATTATCAAGAGCAAATAGAATTTTTATACGATAGATCTGCTTCTTATGATCTTTTACAAGTGTTACAAATTTGTTGTAATGAAGAAGTAGATCATCAAATGGAAGCTTTAAAAGCTAAAGGGTCATCAGTACAAAATAATTATGAAAAAATGTGGTCGTATGTTATTGGAAAAGGCTCAAGTCTAGCAGTTAATATTTCAAGAGTAATATAACAGAATTATGGATTATGAATTTGGTTAAAGTTTTTTATGACGGTAAATGTGGTCTTTGTAGTAAAGAAATAAATTATTATATAAAAATAGCTCCATTAAATACATTTGAGTGGCTCGACATAGCCAATAACCCTAGTGAATTAAAAAATATTAAAATTTCTCAACATGATGCTTTAATGTTTTTGCATGCTCAAGATGAAAATTTAAAATTAAAAGTAGGAGTTGATGCTTTTATTTTAATGTGGAGCAAATTAAAATATTGGCGTCTTTTGTCTCTAATTATTAAATTGCCTCTAATATATCAATGCACAAATAGATTATATCGTATTTTTGCAAAATATAGATTTAAAAAGTTAACGCATTGTCAATTAGCAAGCCAAAAGGTATTATAATTAGATGTTTAAATGGCTAAAAAATAATAAAAATAAAGTTGAAAACAATAAAGATCTTAAATTAGAAAGTCGTTTAGAGCAGATGAAAAAAAATCCATATAAAAGAGTGGATAGTCATAATATGAGTGAAATTGAAAAAATGGATCAGGGTTTTAATGGCAAAACATTTTCTATAAATGGTATGGATATAGATTTTTAATCTGTTCAATTTTTAATCAAATTTTTAAAGTTTTGCTATTATCTAAATTATTAGGTATTTTTTATCATTAAATTTTTAAAGTAGGCATTAGGGGAGAGAAAATGAATAAATCAACAATTATATTTGGAGCAGTATTACTTATGACTTCAACGTTTGCAAATGCAGATGATCATAAAGTAAAAGTTGGAATGATTACAACTCTATCTGGAGGAGGGTCTGGTCTAGGTATTGATGTGCGAGACGGTTTTATGCTGGCTGTTAAAAATAATAAAAATATTGATGTGATAATTAAGGATGATCAAAGAAAGCCAGATATTGCAGTTCAGTTGGCAGATAAGATGATACAATCAGATAAAGTTGATGTTTTAACAGGTATAATATTTTCAAATTTAGCTATGGCAGTTGTTCCTGCTACTGTTAACCAAGGAAAATTTTATTTATCTCCAAATGCAGGACCATCTGCTTTAGCAGGGAAAGGTTGTCATAAGAACTACTTTAATGTTGCGTGGCAAAATGATAATTTACATGAAGCTGCTGGAGGATATGCAAACTCAGCAGGATTTAAAAATTCTTTTATTCTTGCTCCCAACTACCCTGCAGGAAAAGATGCTCTTACAGGGTACAAGAGATTTTTTAAAGGCAAACTTGCTGGAGAGATATATACTAAGTTAGGTCAGAAAGATTATGCTGCAGAAATAGCTCAAATTAGAGCATCTGGAGCTGACAGTATATTTTTCTTCTTGCCTGGAGGTATGGGAATAGGTTTTATGAAACAGTTCTCTCAATCAGGTATTAAGCTTCCAGTTATTGGGCCAGCCTTTTCATTTGATCAAGGTATACTTAAGGCAGTAGGTGATGCTGCTTTAGGCGTAAAAAATACATCTCAATGGTCAAAAGATATTGATAATGCGGCAAATAAAAAATTTGTGAATGATTTTAAATCAACATATGGAAGATTACCATCTCTATATGCATCACAAGGTTATGATACAGGAAAACTTTTAATATCAGCTATGTCTAAGGCTAAAATTACGGACGCTGATAAATTTAGAAATGAATTAAGAAAAGCTGACTTTGCATCTACTCGTGGTAATTTTAAATTCAGTAAGAATCATCACCCAATTCAAGATATTTACGTTCGTGAAGTTATTAAAGAAGGTAAAACACTTACCAATAAAATAGTATCAGTTGGGCTCAAAGATCATTCAAATGTTTATGTTTCAAAATGTAAAATGTAAAAAAAATAGCAAGGTGAGCAATATTAATGCTCACCTTGATTGTATATATTAAATGTCACTCATCTTATTTATAGAACAACTTTTAAATGGCATTCAATTTGGAATAATGCTGTTTTTAATGTCTGCTGGTTTGACCCTTATTTTTGGTGTAATGGGGCTAATAAATCTGGCGCACGGTTCCTTTTATATGATAGGAGCTTTTGCGGCTGCAATTGTAGCTGGTTTAACAGGCTCTTTTTGGTTGGCTTTAATTGCAAGTTTATTTGCTGCTGCAATTTCTGGAGTTTTAATAGAAATTTTAATTATAAGACGTTTGTACAGAAGAGATCATTTAGATCAAGTCTTAGCCACTTTTGCTTTAATATTATTGTTATCTGAAGGAGTTAGGTGGTTATTTGGAGCTTTTCCATTATACTTAAATATACCCAGTTCTCTAGATGGAAGTATAGTTTTACCTTTTAATATAATTTATTCTAAGTATCGAATGTTTATAATTTTAATAGGAATTATAATAGCGATTGGTCTTTATTTATTAATTTCTAAAACTCGTTTAGGTATCCGTATTAGAGCCGGACAAAATGATCGTCAAATGATATCTGCTCTTGGTGTTGATATTTCCAAACTTTATACAATCGTTTTTGCAATAGGTGCGGCACTTGCAGGTTTTGCTGGTGCAATGATTGGAGCAATACAATCTGTTGAAGTTGGAATGGGTGAACCTGTTTTAATTTTAGCTTTTGTAGTAATAATAATAGGAGGAATAGGCTCTATTAAAGGAGCTTTTATAGGTTCTATTTTAGTTGGAGTTACGGATACTCTTGGAAGGATCTTCTTGCCAAATTTTTTAAAGCTTTTTATGGATACTGCTAACGCCACTTCAATGGGATCTTCAATAGGTTCAATGTTAATATATATTTTAATGGCTTCTATTTTATTGATTAAACCGTCTGGATTATTTGGAAAGAATGAGAAATGATTACAGAAAAAATTTTTAATAAATGGATTTTTTTATTACTTTTAATTATTCCAATTTTGGGCTTAATTTTTAATGAGCCATATTACATAACATTAACAACTAAAGTAATCATTCTAGGAATTGCTGGAGTTGGTTTAAATTTAGCTCTTGGTTACGGTGGACTTATATCTTTTGGTCATGCAGCCTTTTTTGGAATTGGTGGATACGTAACAGCGATAATGTCATACCATGCAATAAATGAAGAACTTCTATTCGATTGGTTAATAGCAATTCCAGGCTCATCAGAGATGTTAATCATTTGGCCTTTAGTATTGCTTATTAGTGCATTTTTCTCTTTTTTAATAGGATTGTTATCTTTGAGAACTAGTGGGGTCTATTTTATAATGATTACACTAGCGTTTGCTCAAATGTTATATTATTTTTCTATCAGCTGGCCCACTTATGGTGGGGAAGATGGTCTTTCTATTTTTATGAGAAATTCTTTGCCATTAGTTAATACTATGAACCCATTAATCTTTCTTTTTATTTGTCTATTTTGGTTTGGTGTTTCAATTTATGTTACCTCTAAATTAATAAATTCACCTTATGGAATGGCATTACAAGCTACAAAACAAAATGAAGAAAGGGTTAAATCAGTTGGTATAGAGACCTTTAAAGTTAAACTAATAGCTTTTGTTTTTTCTGGAGCTATTACAGGTTTAGCAGGCTCTCTTTATACAGATTTAAATAGATTCGTTAGTCCTTCTGTTCTTGACTGGCACATGTCTGGAGAAATAATGATTTTTGTTATTTTAGGAGGAATAGCAAGACTTTATGGCCCTTTAGTTGGTGCAGCTTTTTTTATTATTTTAGAGCAAACTTTGGGAGCCTATACAGAAAATTGGCAGTTTTGGTTAGGTCTTATTTTGATCTTAGAAATACTATATGCCCGTTCAGGGATAATGGGGTTATTTGAGAAAAAAAATAAATATGAATAATAATATTTTAAATATAAAAAATTTATCGAAATCATTTGGGGCTTTTAAAGTTACTGATGACATAGCTATTGATTTAAAATTTAATGAGATTCATGCTTTAATTGGACCTAATGGAGCCGGTAAATCCACATTAATTAAACAGATTGTAGGCAGTGTCAAACATGACATTGGATCTATAATTTTAGATCAAGAAGACATAACAGATTTGACGGATATAGAAAGAGCCAAGATAGGAATATCTAGAACTTTTCAAGTTTCATCTGTTATTCCAAAATTTTCAGCATTAGAAAATATAATTCTATCTCTGTTAGAAAAAAATAAAAAAACATTCCAATTATTTCAAAATTTACAAAGTAATAAAGATTTATTTTCTAAAGCAGAGAGAATACTTATAGAAATAGAATTAGATAATCAAAGTAATACATTGGCCTCAGAGTTAAGCCATGGAGATCGAAGAAAACTTGAAGTTGGCTTAGCTTTGGCAATGAATCCAAAGGTGTTTTTGTTTGATGAACCAATGGCAGGTTTAGATGAAGCAGGTACAAAAATGATGATTAATTTATTTAAAAAAATTAAATCCCAATCACCTATTTTATTAATTGAACATGATATGGATGCTGTTTTTGCTCTTGCGGATAGAATTTCTGTTATTGTGTATGGTAAGATTGTTGCCACTGGCACCGTTGAAGAAATTAAATCAAACGCTTTAGTACATGATGTTTATTTAGGTTATGAAGTTTAATGAGTTTACTTTTAGAAATAAAATCACTCAGATCATGGTATGGAGCTAGCCAAGCGCTATTTGATGTAAATCTAGAAATTGAAAGTGGACAAGTAGTTGCTTTACTTGGCAGGAATGGAATGGGGAAATCTACAACTATTAATTCAATATGTGGATTAATCCATAGATATGAAGGTAAGGTCAGATTCAACGATTTATCTCTAATTGGGCAACCTAGTTATAAGATTGCACAAAGTGGAATAGGTCTTGTGCCTGAAGGTAGAAGAGCATTTTCAAACTTAACAGTTTTAGAAAATCTTACAGCAACTGCTAGAGATGGTGAATGGTTACTTCAAAATATTTATGAATTATTTCCAAGGTTGGAAGAAAGAAAGTTTCAGCTAGCATCATCTTTATCGGGAGGTGAGCAGCAAATGTTAGTTATTGGAAGAGCTTTGATGACAAATCCAAAACTACTAATTTTAGATGAAGCTACAGAAGGGCTTTCTCCAACTATTAGGTCAGAAATATGGAAGGTTATAAAAATATTGAAATCTAGAAATATATCGATATTAATTATAGATAAATCACTTAAACAATTATTAGAATTAGCGGATAATTTTTATATACTTGAAAAAGGAAAAACAGTTTGGAATGGGACTTCAAAAAATCTAACTAGTGAAATCGCACAAAAGTTTTTGGGTGTTTAATCAATCATCATTTTGTAACTTAACTTTAACAGTTATAGTTTATTCTAAATTATTAATTACATATGTTTTCAATAGTAGTTTTTAATTTACTAGAGATCTCATTGATCTCATCTTCATTGATTATGAAAGGTGGAGCGATAAGAATATGATCTCCAATAATACCATCAACAGTACCTTGCATTGGATAGCAGATTAATCCTAAGTTTAGTGCTTCCTTCTTAATATTATTAGCTATATTTAATTTTCTAGAAAAAGGTTCTTTAGTAGATCTGTCTTTGACAATTTCCACTCCTCTAAATAATCCTCTTCCTCTAATATCACCTACAAATTGATTTTGACCAAGGTCTCGTTCTAAAATTTTTTGAAGCATTTCACCTTTGTCTTTTACTTTTTTACACATATTTTCATTTATTAATTTTGTCACAACAGCAAGTGAAGCTGCACAGGCAATAGGATGACCAAGATAAGTATGCCCATGCTGAAAAAAACCACTTCCATTTGCTATTGCATCATATATAAAATCTTGACATAACATCGCACCAATAGGTTGATATCCAGCACCTAAGCCTTTAGCTATAGTAACTATGTCGGGTATTATATTTTCTTCTTCACATGCAAATAATGATCCTGTTCTTCCCATTCCACACATCACTTCATCTAAAATTAATAAGATATTATATTGATCGCATATTTCTCTAATACGCTTAAAGTAACCTGGAACTGGAGTTAATGCTCCTGCAGTAGCTCCAACTACTGTTTCTGCTATGAAAGCCATTACATTTTGTGGCCCAAGACGAATTATTTCTTCTTCTAACTCATTTGCAACTCGTAAACCATAATCTAATTCAGTTTCATTAACCTTTTGATGACGATATGGATAGCATGGTGAAATCAAACTAGTATCAACTATAATCTTTTCAAAAAAAGACCTTCGCCATACATTGCCTCCTG
>Ga0209192_10003227_pt1 | contig 11115 bp, 7 predicted proteins | sample ArcticOcean_MG_C_11_FD_187433 | JGI IMG/M metagenome (GOLD analysis project Ga0209192, IMG submission 187433) | Marine microbial communities from western Arctic Ocean - ArcticOcean_MG_CB2_154 (SPAdes) (version 2) | ecosystem: Environmental > Aquatic > Marine > Oceanic | place: Arctic Ocean... | reverse complement strand
TCGTCAAAAACACCTGCTTACTACCTTGGACAATCTCATGGATTCAACACGGTTCACGGAAGAATGCCATCGGTCACGACTGGCGCCTACACCATCAACAAGGACTTGCTCTACATTGGCGTCTCTGGCGATGGAGATTCTGCTTCGATCGGAATCGGGCAATTGATTCACGCTATTCGACGAAACATGGACATGGTCTATATCATTGAAAACAACGGAGTCTATGGCTTGACTAAAGGTCAGTATTCCGCCACAGCCGACATTGGTTCAAAAAAGAAAAAGGGTACGCCAAACAAGACACAACCAATTGATTTGTGTGCACTTGCGGTCAATCTTGGTTGCACATTCGTGGCACGCTCGTTCTCAGGCTCTAAGAAGCAATTGGGCTCGTTAATCAAGGCTGCAATGTCGCACAAAGGTTTCGCTCTTATCGATGTCATCAGCCCCTGTGTCACGTTCAACAATAACGATGAATCAATGCGCTCGTATGGATATGTTAAAGAAAACGAAATCACTCTCCACATGACCGATTACATCCCTCACTTCAACCCAGTTGAGGAAATCGATGTACCCGGAGGACATTATCGGGATATTACGTTACATGATGGCTCTACGATTCGTCTCGAAACGATTTCTGCAGAACATGACCCCGAAAGTGCAGTTGCAGCACTCACTGCACTCCACGCTGCAGAAGCTGACAAGAAACACGTCACTGGACTCTTGTATTTCGACAATACCAAACCTTCTCTTGCTGAAGATTTAGGCTTGGTCGATATGCCACTGGTCGATGTACCTGACAGTGTGTTGCGCCCTGGTAAAGAAATGCTAGACAAAATCAACGCAGCATTACACAACTAGTTCTTGAATACTGGAGATCATGTATGACAATCGCTTGGATTTTCCTCGTCATTGTCATCATCGGCGGAGTACTCTTTCTCCGAATCCGTTCACGTATACACCAACGTAACCTGCTTGATGTAGCGGCTCGAAGAGAAAAGCACGCTCCAAAAACCGCCGAAGTGCCAACACATTTCACTTCTGCTGGAAGTAAAATCCAAGAATACAAAATCACACAACAAGAAACACAGGCTGAACACAACCGAACTGCATCATCGGTTGAAAGTGAGGAATCACCGATACTCGAATCTCCAAGTCGTCAAGTAGATGAATTGACAACGAAGGAACGCGAAAGTTATGATGCTCGAGACCAAGCACGAGACGAAAATATCATTGCACTTCGCCTCTTAGTGGGCGATTTATTTGAACCGAGTAAAGGCGTAAGTGGTGAAATTCCGACTGATTTGAAACAAGAGCAATCCTCCGTTGAATTACGGAACACGTGGATTCAACACTATGAAGAACCCTTGAATCAGCATGCCGCATTTATTGAACAGGAAGAAATTGGCAGTGGCATCAGAATGATGGAAGCGAATGAAATTGAAAACGATGATATCCAGTACCGTATTGAACGCGAAGGCGGAAAAACAGGTGAAGTGCAGATTTCCTTAGCCTGGGATGATTTCAATGACCTCGATCTTCACCTCTTCTGCCCTTCGGGAGAACGAATTTATTTCAACAACAAAAAGAGCGCTTGTGGCGGTGAACTTGATGTCGATATGAATGTAAGACCGACCAGCGAAAAAGCAGTTGAGAACATTGTGTGGCCTGACAGTGCACCACTTGGACAATACAAAGTCGGCGTTCATTTTTACAAACACCATTCAAGAGACGACACGACAACGGTCTGTAAATTCCGAGCACGCATCACAACATATGGTAAAGTTCGCGATTATTCAGGGAGTATTACTCACGGTCAAGCCATGCAGATGGTTACAAGCTTTACTTTGAACAGATGATTGAAACTGCTTTAGTAAATACGACCGGTAAGTGTTCGAAGGAGTCGTTGAAACACCGAGACATGAGGGCGCTCACTGAGGCCTAAACGCCAATCCAATTCATTTGCCTGTTCATATTTTTGTAACTCTGCAAAGCCACCAATCCACTCATCATCAATAAAAATTTGTGGAATGGTTTTGCTTCCATTGGTACGAATATGAAACTCTGCATCGGTACGCTTAGATGAACCAAGGCGTATTTCTTGATATTGAATTTTTTTAGAATCCAGTAAACGTTTGGCATTGACACAAGCACCACACCCTCGATTGGTATACAACTCAACCTTCGCCATATCCATCGGAAAGGCACACTTGTATCAAACCCTTTCATTCGACAGAAGCGGTGGTAGTCCCTCCCGGATTTGAACCGAGGTCAGAGGACCCAGAATCCTCCATGATGGACCGCTACACTAAGGGACTATATTCGGCCCAATGTTCACTCCCTCTTCAATTCAGCGGTACGTCAATCCCTCAAAAACAGCGCACAGAGGCCATTTACACTGTTTTTACCTATCCTTTAATATACAGGTTGTATGAGGACTAACAATGACTGATTCTACATCAATCAATATGAAGCCCGGCGCAGCCATCCTTATGGCACTCGCCCTGATTACAACTACATTTGCTGGCGTATCTTACGCAGACCCCACAACAGGCAACGGTTCGATGAACACGATGGCCTCTATGGATTACGATGAACTCGATATGATCGTCGATTTTGACGCAAATGGTACCGACTACACAGCCTTAACAGCAGAAATCCACGTCTATGACGGCGACGGCTTTTCCGCTTGGTTTGGACCCGAAGACATGATGGAAGAATCTGACAACACCTCGTGGAACACCCACTGGGCTGACATCAGCCTTACTCTCTTCTTTGAGGGAAGCGTAGACGCATCCCCAATGGCTGACGAAGGCACCTGGTACAGTGTCGACGCATATGTGAACGACTCCTACGACGGCTCCACTGTCGGACATGCATTCACCGAAATCTGCATGGCTAACGGAAGCGTTTGTGAAATGCCCACCTTGGACACTGAAGCAGAAGACACATTCAATGAAGTCGATGTTGATGGCGATGGTGCAATCAACGGGACTGAACTCATCAATCACGAGAACTTGATGCGATCTCAAAACAATGAATCCCCAATGAACACCTCAGAAGAAATTATTTTACTCGATGCTATGGCTGACTACGACACAGGATTCACGAGCGCAGACGGCAATGATACCGAAGATGCGAACGACGGTATGCTTGAATTCTATGAATTCATGGATTTCTATTACGATTATATCATGGGCGACTATGAGTCAGTTGGGGCTATGCTTGATGAAACTGGAGTCCTCACAGTTATGATTCACAATGGTGATGGTAACATTGCATACGTTCAAATTGTGATTATGGACATGTATCAAAACGAACTTATCAACGAAACTCACTTCCCGGCAGACAGCAGTGACCCTACCAATGGCTTCGATGATTGGACCAGTCCGGATTGCTGTGCCGATTCGGGAATGTACACGATCTTGGTTTATGTTTACGATGAAAACGATTCCATGATTGGAATGGAGTTCCTCACAGTTGGAGAAATGCCAACTCAAGAAGAAATGATGTTCCAGATGTTCGACCTCGACGGAAATGGAACTATTTCAATCGATGAATACATCGCAGTAATGGAAGACGGCAGCAATGAAACCGTAGACGAACAAACAAAGAGCATGATTACCAATCTCTTCACGGGCGAGGACGTCGATGGCGACCAAGAACTCAACATGGATGAATTCTCTTCTTTCGTTGAAGCCATGAATAACATGGGCGAAGGCGGCGAAGGCGAATACTCCGAGATGGAACTGATGATGACGATGCTTGACACTGACGGTGATGGAAACATTAGCCTCACTGAGATGCTGGTAATGTCCGTCGAGCCCGAATCGGAGACCACCTTCTTAACCAATGTATTCAATCACAATGACTTCAACGGAAATGGAATGCTCAATTTGTCTGAATTGACAATTTTCATGGCGCATCTAGATGATATGGATCCTAGTTATTGTTATGAGGTTAAGGCCGGTGACAATGTGATGGAAGACGGGGAACTCTGGGAATTCGGGGAAAGCTCCGACGAGGGCATGAAAATGGATCTTGTGGCAGGCGAAACTGCTTCATTTGATGGAGAATTCTGTCCCGAAGACCAACCATTACCTAGTGGAGAATTCATGGTCTTTTTCGCAGATTTAAATGGTGATGGAAAAATCTCCCTCACTGAAGCCATCTCTCTAGTAAATTCGTTTAGCATGGACGATGTTGGAGAACCTCTCTCAGATGTTGAAGAAGAATGGGTGAGTATTGCCTTCAAGATGAATGATCGTGACGGAGACGAACTTCTTGACGATGATGAATTTGAAAACTTCTTTTACCAGATTCAAAGTTTGCAAGATGACGGTGGAGACGCAAACATGGTTTGCTACGACAGGGAAAACCTCGTTGTCGTCGGAGGCTACACGGATGCTACATCTTGCGAAGCTGATGGTTACCTGTGGGCTGACATGAGTCAATCCTCTGGTGGCGATGATCAGAACAACACCGACACTGAAGACGAAGGCGATGAAATCGACTTTATGAACATCAATGTAATGTTTGAACAATGGCATGATGATTCCATGGAATTGGTTATTATCGAATTGGCAGTCATTGACAACGCTGAAGATATTGCACGCCTCTCAATGATGGCTGACTCAATGTACGGTAACAACGACACTGTGCTCGACGAGTCAGAAGTTGACATGCTCATGGCCCTTTACGCAATGAACCTCGATATTGATGACATTTCAAAAGGAATGACACTTGACGGACAAAACGGAACAGCTGTTGACTTCTGGGTTGAAATTGACGGATTGCTCGAAGGCGATGATGTTGTCTTTATTCGAGTTGGAACTGTTATTGAATTCCCAACAACTGCTTACGACAACTCCACCGCACACACGTTCGTGGTTATGGACGAGGAAGACGACCAGTCGAATGAAACAATGAATGATTCTATGGAAGATTCAGAAAACTGTCAAGATTATACAATCTGGATTCACAACTCTGAGACCTGGAATGTAGACAGTGCAACTGGATTCGCATTTGAAGAAACCAACAACGCTTGGCATACTGATGAATGTGCACTTGATGACCAGGAGTCACTCATATTCACATTATCAAAGGTCGAAAACGCTACTCTACCTACTGAAGAAGAAGACGACTGGACTTGGGAAGATGAAGAAATGAACATGTTCCCAGTCTGTGACTGGTACTACGCAGTCACCTTCGCTAACGGTTCAATGATGGAAGACCAATGGATGCAAGATGCTCCAGAAAGTGGCGATTATATGATCACACTTGTGGACAATGCTTCCTATGACATTTATGTGAAATGCTGGGACCCTGAACAAGGTAAGATGGTCGTTGATATCACCAGCCCACTTGGAAACAGTTCCAACACAAGCCTCGGATATGCAATGGGATACATCTCATTCAAACTCCCTGCAGGAACTGGCGGAAACGTCACCTTTGACGTCACATGGACTGATGGGTACTACACAGAAAGCGGAACCTTGACTGTTTACGCAACTGGCGATGGTTCCATTGACCTTTCCGATATTGAAGTCGCTGAATCAGAAGGTCTCCTTCCTGGATTCACTGCTGCTATGGGCGTTCTTGCAATGCTTGGCGCTGCAATGATTGCTGGTCGCCGAAACAAAGCTTGATTCACAACAGTTGACATGTGGAGTAATCCACATGATGCTGACGGACGTCAAAGGCTATGCTCGTGAAGTGATTCACACCTGCTTGGAAACTGATGTACGTCATCGATAGACGTCGTAAAGAGATTCACATGTACCTGGTAAAGTCATAGTTTGACGAATCGAAAGAGCACCTTCGATACGGCACTCAACATGAGGACGATCATAAACGAGGCGAGAGCCCAGCGAGCCCACGGGCGGTCGGGCTTTTCTGCAGGCCAAGGGTCAATTCCCAAGGCTTCGGCTTCACGGACAAGTGCTGCGAGTTCTTGCAGTTCTTCTTCAACCGATTGTGCCGCCATGGATAATGGCAACGGTGGGTCCTACATGACATTCACGCCTTACCAGCGGTTGAGAAACAAAGCCTTGAAGCCAATGGCGAACAGCGAATTGTATGAGTGAAGTTCCCGAAGGCATGTCGCTGGGTCCGCAAAAGCGTCGGCCACCTCGGCCAACGGCTACCATGACGATGACTCGTGATGGAGATGGCGGTATCGAAGTCTTGCTTGGTCTTCGCTCCGAAACGATGGCTGCATTCCCTGGCTACTGGGCCTTCCCCGGTGGTGGATTGTCACGCGTGGATGCAGCAGCCGTTGAGACATTGGAAGGTTTTGAAGGTCCTGAAGCAAAAGCCATTGCTTGTATTCTTCGTGAAATGAGTGAAGAATTAGGGCTCGCACCGTCCGAACACGGATTGGTTGCGCTACCACTTGAGGCTCGCAAAGAAATTGTTGCTGATAAAAATCGATACTTACCACTTGCACAAGAAGGGGCATTCCCGTATGATACTCGCTCCCTCAGGGTGTTAAGTCACCGGATTACCCCTCCGTTTGGCCCAATTCAATTTGATAATGCTTTCATGCACCTTCATGCCGGTCTTGCCAAAGATGTACCAGAAATAGATCTCGAACCGCAAACTGAATTCACTGAAATCCTATGGGCAACACCAAATGAAATCCTGCAGAAATGGGCAAGTCATGAAATGAAGGTCGCTCCACCAGTCGTTACCCTCCTTATGGAAATTGAACGTACACTCGAACGTAAAGGCCGTGATATACTCGAAGCGGCCCGTGACATTAGTGAACGATTACCTAGCCGTCGCTCGATCTTGTTTGCTCATGGCGTTGAAGTGGTACCGGTGAGAACAGCCACTCTCCCACCTGCTGACCATACCAATTGCTATCTTGTTGGCGACCCTGAAGGTGACTTCATTCTGGTTGACCCTGCATCTCATCTACGTGAAGGGATGGAAGACATGGCCAAAGCAGTTGACCGACACAAAGGGACACTCATTGCGATGATGTTTACCCACTCACATGGCGACCATGTGGGCGATATCGGATTGCTTCGAGAAGCGTTTGATGTCCCGATTTGGGGCAGCGAATATACGGCTCGTACCGTCGAATGCCAACGAATACTCACCGAAGGCGAGATGCTTGAACTTGGCAATCAGACATGGCAGGTTCTCATCACACCAGGACACCACCCCGGACACATCTGCTTACTTGGTGACGCTGGACTTATTGCTGGAGATATGGTTGCAGGTATTGGCACCATTCTGATTCCACCTCATACTGGAGACATGAATATCTACATGGAACAACTTGAACGCTTGAAGAGGCTCAAGCCACACCTCTTGTTCCCCAGCCATGGACCAGTCATAGCCCTCCCAACAATGAAATTCGACCACTATTTATCACACCGAAAAGCACGCCATGATGCGGTCTACGCTGCAGTCAAGTCGGGGATTCAATCGCTCCCAGACATTGCCAAAGCAGCCTATGCAGATACCCCCGATGCACATCCCGGTCTTGCTGTCGACCAAACGCTCTCACACCTGATGTCGCACCAGCGCGCTGGTACAATCGTTGAGGATTCCACAAAGTGGTCTGTTCAATGAACCAAACCTTAGAACACCCCCCTCCCTCGGATGATTTATGCCTCGTAGAGTCGAATTCACCAAAGCCGGCTCCCCGAGTACGATTCGAATTGCTGAAATGCCGATGCCTGAACCTAAAACCGGTGAAGTGCGAGTCAAGGTGGCTTTTGCTGGAATCAACTTTGCAGACCTTTTGATGCGTCTCGGATTCTATCAACCTCGACCACCTTATCCGTTTACTCCAGGTTACGAAGTCAGCGGCATCATCGATGCAGTAGGTGATGAAAAGACTGGGTTTACTGTTGGACAGCGAGTGGTCGCTGCAATGTCCACCGGCGGTCAAGCAAGCCATGTCGTGGTCGACCAAAGCCGTGTATTACTGCTTCCTGACGAGATCGAATTAGATGTTGCAGCAGCCATGCCCGTGACCTACCTTACAGCCCACCATATGCTGCATCATTTAGGCCACATGACAAAAGATGAGTCCGTATTGATTCATGGCGGTGCTGGAGGCGTAGGTACTGCTGCTCTCCAATTATGCCAATTAGCCGGGGTTACCAAGGTCTGGGCAACAGCCTCTGGCTCGAAATCGAAGATCATTGAATCGCTTGGCGGCCGAGCAATCGACCGGCATAACGAGGATTTTGTGAGTATCATCAAGGAAGAAACTGAAGGAGCTGGAGTCGACCATATTCTTGACCCAATCGGCGGGGACCATCTTACTCGTTCTCTCTCAGTGCTCAAAGAAGGTGGTCGCCTCTATACGTACGGAATGTCTGCTGCTGCCCCAACAGCGAAACGCTCTCTTCTTCGAACCTATTTGGCATGGAGAAAAACTCCTGCATTCGACCCGCTTCGCTTGATGACACGAAACCGAGGTGTGTTTGGAGTCCACATGGGGACATGGAAGGATGAAAAAGTAATGCAAGCTCAACTCCAAAAAATCTTGCAGGGAATAATGAGTGGGGCTCTCTCGCCGGTTATTGATTCAGTATTTGATGTCGAGAATGTAGCAGAAGCGCATCAATATCTTCACGATGGAAAAAACATTGGAAAAGTTCTACTTCGTTTCAAGTGAGGATTGAAGAAGCGTCGGCTACAGGTATGTTCGGGGGCGAGATGCATGAAAGCAACAATGTCGGGCTTTGACTTACGTGCAGTTGCCCGTGAGTTGAATGAATACTCTGGTGCTTATGTCAAGAAAGCGTACATGCCGCACTATGAACAAATTGTTCTGCGTATTAACCCAAAAGACATGGATCAGTTCGATTTAGTGCTGGTGCGTGGTGCTCGTATCTACACTTCGAATAGAGACCGTCCAATGCCCATGATACCTCCTCCTTTTGCTATGGTTCTTCGAAAGCATCTGAAAAATGCTCGAATGATCGGTGTTCGACAACTTGGGTTTGACCGAGTCTTGTGTTTCAATTTTGATACTAAATTTGGCCAATACCACCTCTATGTCGAAGTATTTCGAGATGGTAATATCATTCTCACCGATGCGGAAGACACGATTATTCTGCCTCTGACCCATGCATCTTATGCAGGTCGTACACTGAAAAAAGGTGTCACCTATCAACCGCCACCACCTGCAATGGACCCTCATGAAATTGAATTAGAACACCTCGTTGAAATGTTTGAATCCTCAGACCGAGACCTTGTTTCAACCCTTGGTGGTAAAGTCAATCTCGGTGGCACCCATGCCAACGCAGTCTGTGCACTGGCAGGCATTGAGCCAAACATCGACACTCAAGCGGCTGATGCTCAGAAAGTACATTCGGCACTCAAGTCTCTGCTCAACGACTTAGCAGAGAGCCGGGAAGGTATTCTACTTCTCAAACCAGATAAAGAACACTCAAATGAAGAACTTGAATCACAAGCTGCGGGTCAAGAGCCAAATGGAAAGAGGGACCGCTTCTTTGAACAATTTGCATGTGAAGCTACACCAACCCTCTTACCAAATCATCACCAATTCACAAAGGTCACCTTTCCAACACTGTGTGAATCTGTCGATGCTTGGAAAGGCGCCCATGATGCAATGGCATTAGCCCGACGCGAAGCAGAAAAATTAGACATTGCTGCACCTGGACGCGGTCACTCGACAGATGTTGAGCGTTTAGAACGCCGAAAAATACAGCAGGAAAAAGCACTCGAAGGTTTCTCTGTGAAAATCGAGAAACAACAAATGCTTGGTCATCTCATTCAAAATAATTGGACACACATTGAAAGTCTACTTTCACAAGTGTCAGCTGCAGTTGAAGAGAAAGGTTGGAAGCAAGTCAAAAAAGATGTAAAGGAAATTCCTTGGATTGTTTCACTGAATCCTGCAGGACGTAGTTTTGTAACAATTTTACCTGATGATGAGAGTCAACCAAATGGTCCTCAAGCAACCCTTTCTTTGGATGAGAATGTACATCAGAATGCTCAACGTCATTTTGAAGCGGCCCGCAAGCAAAAAGACAAAACAAAGGGTGCTGTTGAAGCGCTTGAAGAAACGACTCTTTTCTTACAACGTGCAAAAAAGAAAGAAGTGAAACAACAAGAGAGTGGTAAACTCAACAAAATCAAACGAAGTAAACGCCTTTGGTTTGAAAACCACCGCTGGAGTATGATCAGTGGAGGGCATTTACTGGTCGGTGGAAAAGACGCAAAAGGAAACGATGCTGTCGTCAAAAAACACCTTTCGGGTTCTGACATGTACCTTCACGCTGACTTACACGGCGCTCCAAGTTGCAGTTTACGAGCAACCCAAGGGTTTGCTGCTGACCAACACAAGCCCGCCCACATTCCCGATGATGTTCCTGCTTTCCGACTGATTGACAAACTCGGTGATGAACGTATTACGCCTGAAAAACTCGAGGAGGCCGCTACTTTAGCACTGTGTTGGAGCCGTGCATGGGCTGGAGGCGGCGCACACGGAACCGTCTACTCGGTCAAACCTGCTCAAGTTTCAAAGACTGCGCAAACAGGAGAATACGTTGGAAAGGGTGCCTTTATTGTTCGAGGTCAACGTCAATGGTTCAAAGATTTAGATGTACAAATCGGAATCGGAATCGTTGCTATCAACGGTGTACCTCTCCTCATGGGAGGATTGCCGGAGACCATTCGTTCAATCTGTCAACGATATGCAATCCTACGACCAGGGTTAGTGAAAAAGGAACAACTCGCAAATCGAATTTACAAAAATACGGGTTTAATGACCGACGATGTGTTACCGGTCTTACCGGGTGCTGCTGAAATCATTGAAGATTATGGAATCTTTAGTCCAGCGAAAGCACAAGTTCAGGAAGAAGAGTGAAACTCACTTTCGATCTCGACTGTAGCCGCCTTTGTTGCCGCTATAGCCACCACTTGATTGTGGCTTCTGACCACCTTGGTAGCCTTTGCTTGAACTCTTACTTGGTTTGAAACTCTGACCTCGTGCTTCGCCACGGTATCCACCGCCGCCGCCGCTATTACTGCTGCCGCTATCTGAATTACGACCACCGCCACGGTATCCACCGCCGCCGCCACGACCGCCGCCGCCACCGCCACGACCACCGCCGCCACCGCCAC